>ERZ779875.1795-NODE-1795-length-12977-cov-3.450627_pt1 | contig 12977 bp, 6 predicted proteins | sample MGYA00511246_ERZ779875 | MGnify/ENA primary metagenome ERZ779875 (study PRJEB29588, sample SAMEA2155093) | human gut metagenome | biome: human gut; feature: human-associated habitat; material: faeces | place: Denmark | collected 2008/2010 ... | reverse complement strand
AAAGTGTTACAAAGAAGAAAAGGCGTTTTTTTTGGTAATATTATAATAATTATTTAAAGAATTGATTGTTTTAATTGAGGAATTGTTTATATTGTACAGTTTTTTGGAAATGTGAATCAAATATATATCAGGAGGAAGTTATGAAGAAGAAGACTTTTAACAGAGTATTCGCTATGTTTAGTGCAGTACTTATGTTGGTAGGTATGTTCCCTTCTGTTCCAGCGGCTGTTGTTGCAGCTGAAAGTACTGGAAGTGAAGGAGCAGCAGTGGCCAAAAAGGCTTATGTCATGGATGCCGCTGACCTTAAAGCTGAGCAGTTTGGCGCAGAAGGCAAGGTCACAGAAGATATTAAAGTAGGAACAGATGGTTATTTCACTGTTGCTGCTAAGGGTGGTAAGAACTCATTAAAGACATTGGCTGATAAGCTTGAATGTAACATGGGTGAATATTCACAGGCGCTTAATCTTGGAGGTGGGTTAAATACATCTACAGGACAGGCAGGTATAACATTTACTACAACAGAGCCAGTTAAGGTTATAGCTTATGTTGCAGTAAAGTCAGTTAAAGATAAACATTCATTCCTGTATGCTAAAGCAGGTGCTAAGGCTACATCAATCGAGATGGAAAACGATACAAGCATTGTTAACAAGATTGAGTTTAATCTTGATGAAGCTGGTCAGTACTGGCTTGGTGGTGACAATGGTGGTAACTTCTTATATGTAGAGGTTCAGAGCCGTTTACCAGAATATACAGTTGATGGTGCAACAGTAGATGCATCAAAGTTTGGTGCTGATGGTAAGCTTATAGCTGATGATACATTATCAGGTTTCTTTAATGTATATAAGAATGGTGACAAGACAAAGTTAGTTACAGGTCAGTCAGTAGCTTATGGTAAGGAAACACTTACAACATCATTAAGATTAGATGGAAGTCCATCATTCGCAGATGGAAAAGAAAAGTCTGCTATCACATTTACAGCAAAGCAGGATTTCAGACTTACATTAGTAGCAGCCCAGAAGGGTTCAGGCGTTCCAGAATTACAGTATGCTAAGGATGGCGGTGCCACAGTTACACTTGCAGATGCAGTATTTGAAAAGGGTACAGCAGCTAAGTATACAGTAGAGCTTCCAGCTGGTACATATAAGCTTGGTTCTAAGAATGGTCTTGATATATTTGATATGAGTGTCAAGTATATTGAGAAGTATGAAATGAATGCTAATGATTTTGATCTTACTAATGCTGATACATCAGGTAAGATTAATATAACAGCTGATACAACTGTAGGAACAGATGGTTATTTTACAATAACTGGAGAACAGAAAAAGAATAACTTAGTTAAGTTATCAAAACCAGCAGAGTATAAGGACACAGTATATAATAACAAGCTTCAGCTTAATAGTGCACTTGATGGAAGCAAGGGGAAGGCAGCAGTAAAGGTAAATGTTGAAAAAACAGCTAAGATTACTGTTGTTGCCGCTGCAAAGGGCACCAGTGCAGAAGGAAAGTCACTTGCTTATACTAAGGTTGGTGATAAAACACAGGTAAGTATAGGAACATTAGGAAAGACAGATGTTATTGATACTTATGTTGTTGAGAATGTAAAGCCAGGCTCATACTATATTGGTGGTGCAAATGGTGCTGACATATACGATATCAAGGTAGAATACGATCCAGAAGAGAATAAGCAGGCAGTTGCATGGGATACAGTAGAATCTCCTGTTATCAATTCAGTTACAACAGATGCAGATGGAAACTTTGTTGTTAACTTCACATCAGTTATAGATGAACTTAAAGGTGCTGAGAATGTAAAGGTTACTATGCTTGAAGGTGGATACGAAGTATCTACAGTTAATGTTAAGGCACAGACAGATTCAGTTACATTTACACCACTCTGGTCAGGTGATTATACATTCACAGCAGTTGCACAGAGAGTTGGTGCAGCTGATAAGTCAAGTGGTGCATACAGCTATGGTGCATATACACTTGCAGTAAGAAAGCCAGTTATAACATGGGCACAGAATAAGGGTAACGGAAGCGTATATCTTGACTGGGTTAATATTGAAGATGCAGACAGCTATGCAGTAAGCTATAGGGAAGCTGGAAGCACAGGTGATTTTACATATGCAGTTAAAGATCTTGCGGCTAGTCAGGCTGATTATACAGTAACAGGACTTGAGGCTGGTAAGAGCTATGAGTTTAAGGTTGAAGCAATAAGAAACAGCGATGGATTCGTTGCTAATGCTGTTGCAACAGTTGAAGTTAAGAAGGATGCAGATCAGAAATGGTATGTAGCCACAGTAGGTTCTGCACAGAAAACTAATGCGGTTATTACAGCAGAAGATGGAACAGTAACTAAGTATGATCTTGATTCACAGGAACAGACAGCTAATAAGCAGAACAACGTTGAAGCTTTAGATATTTCTAATACAAGCGGAACTATTGAAATTGCTTCACAGACAAGTGGTAAGATATCTGATGATGAAGATGGTTTCTCTTACTACTATACAAAGATTGATCCAGATACAGAAAACTTTAAGTTATCAGCTACATTTACAGTAACAGATACTTCTAAGACACCAGATAACCAGACTGGTTTTGGTGTAGTAGCAGCTGATACACTTGGTATTAACAACTGGGGCAAGGTTGACTATGTACATAAGTATTTCAACTATGCTTCATCTATGGTATATAGCAGCAAGTCAAAAACAGCTTGTATGAGAAATGTAACAGGTTATACATCAGCAGATTCATCTAATAATGATGGTGTTGACAGAGTTGTTACAAAGAAAGACTTTAAGGCAGCTACATCATTTGCAGCAGATTCAACATATGAATTCTCACTTGAGAAGACAGATGAAGGATATACAGCAGTATGCAATGGTGAAGAACTTAAAAATACAGATAATTCATTCACATCAGTACAGGAAGATGGAACAGTTGTTGTTGGTGTGATGGTAAGTAGAAAGATTGGTGTTAAGATTAGTAACATCAAGTTCACTAAATCAGAGAGTAAAGGTATTACATCTAATGATAAGGGTGACGATAAGATAACACCAAGCGGAAGAGTATATTCTTCTAATACAGTAGGTGCAGCAAGCTATGAATTTATCTATGTTCCTAACTGTGATGGTACACTTAAAGTAACAGGTTCAGATGGTAAGACAGAAGAAAGAGTATTATCAGCTGGTGATGCTGCAAGAGTAAATGTAGCAGTTAATATTGGTGACAATAAGATATCTTATACATATGCTCCAAAGGCAAGTGATAAGATTACATCTACAGATGAACTTAAGGGTGATGTAACAGTTAAGCGTGCTACGTATGGAGAAGAGAATGGTGTTCTTATAGTATCACCAGATGGAACAAAAGATGGTGATGCTACAGAGGCTAAGCCACTTAATCTTGCAACAGCAGTACAGTATGCACAGCCAGGACAGACTATCGTACTTAAAGATGGTACATATAAGGATTGGATATCAATCCAGAGAAGCGTAAGTGGTACAGCAAGCAGAATGATAACTCTTGTTGCTGAGAATACAGGTAAGGCAGTATTTGAAGGCTGTAGTTTATCAATCATTGGTGATTACTGGCACGTATATGGTATCTATGTTAAGGATTCATCAGGCGTAGGTATCCAGATTAGTGGTAACAACAATATCGTTGAAATGTGTACAGTTGAACATGCAGCTAATTCAGGTATCCAGATAAGCCGTTCAGGAAGTGCTGATAACAAGACTGGTATTAAGTATAAGTTATGGCCAACAGATAACCTTGTAAAGAACTGTGAATCTTTTGATAACTGTGATGCTGGACGTAACGATGCAGATGGTTTCGCAGCTAAGCTTACATGTGGTAACGGAAACAGATTCTACGGATGTATTTCACATAACAATATTGATGATGGATGGGATCTTTATGCTAAGTCAGTATCAGGTGAGATAGGTCTTGTAACTATTGAAAACTGTGTAGCTTACAACAACGGATGGCTTACAACAGATGATATTACAGATCCTAACTATGAATATGGTGAAGGTAACGGATTCAAGCTTGGTGGTGGTTACTTAAAGGGTGGACATGTTCTTAAGAACAGCATCACATTTGATAACCATGCTAAGGGAATCACAAGTAACAGTTGTCCTGATATTAAGATATATGATTGTACATCATACAACAATTCTATTAAGAATAGTGCTTACAATGTAGGTCTTAATACAAAGGATTCAAACAGAAAAGAATGGGTTGTTAAGGGATTAATTTCTTTAAACAACGATAAGAACACTAAACTTGATGATTTAATTCCTTTTGCTCTTCATAGCGAGGATAACTATATCTATAATGGAAGTGCTTCTTATAATAACTTAGGTGTTGAAGCAACTAAAGACTGGTTTGTAAATGTAGATACTTCAGTTCTTCCAACAAGAAATGAAGATGGTACAATCAATATGCATGGTCTTCTTGAGTTAAATGAGACAGCACCAGCTAACTCAGGTGCAAGACTTGATGTAACAAGTGCTGAGGCTAAATCAGTTAAGCCAAGTACAGTTGCGTCTGGTAAGGATGATAATAACAAGGGTGATACACCAACAGTTCCAACACAGCCAACAACACCAGAAACACCATCTACAGATGATAAAACAGATAATACTAATAATGGCAATGCTGATAGCAGCACAGGTGATGCAGCAACAGCTCCATCTACTGAATCAGGTGAAGGCGCAACAACAGGTGATACAGCACGTCCAGTAGTATATGCGGTATTAGCTATGATGGCAGCAGGACTTGTATTATCAGTAGTTGTATATGATAACAAGAAGAAAAGAATTTAGTTAATCTTTTCAATTGAAGCAATAAGGTATTTTAATATGAGAAAGTAGTAAGCTTTGCAGTCAGCCGAATATAGGGTTGGCAGAAAAGTTAACAGGATTACAGTATGCAGATGGGGGTCTGTATACTGTGATATACGAGGGAAGTAGTGAAGAACTAAAGATAAACGTGAAAAAAGTTCAGGATAAACATCAAGTCGATGTTTATCCTGAACTTTTTATTTTATGTGTAGAAAAAAAGAAGAAACTATATTTAATTGCTGATAGTGTGTTCATTGATAATAGCCCGGATAGTGTTATAAAGATAAGGCTTTAATGTATCAATATCAGCAGGTTCTTTATAGAGAATGGCGCTGTAGCATGTAGAACTTATAAGTTCTACTATCATAAAGAGCATTATTTCAGGTTCTTTAAGGTTGAGTCCGGATTCGGACAGCATATCGTAATATACATCTTTGAAGTTAAGATCATCATCAGCAACATTGGTTGTCAGAGCCTCTTTGAATATTCCCCAGGACAGATTCTTTGAAATGAAAGTAAGAAGAGTCTGGTTATCATTGAGAGCATTGATTATATGGTCTGCAATGAATACAATCTGATTAGTAAAGGAGATTGTAAAAGCAGCATTTTTAGCTGTTTCCTCATATATGTGCCTGTTAAGAGCAGTAGCAGCATTCTTGAAAAGCTTGCTTGCCTCATGAGAGATCAGCTTGTTTCTGATGTCATATTTATCTTTAAAGTAAAGGTAAAAGGTTCCTTTGGCTATTCATGCTTTCTGTGATATCTCAGCAATAGATGTTTTTGATACCCCCTGTGTTGTAAAAAGTTTAAATGCTGTATCTAAAAGAGAAGTTCTTTTTTGTTGTTTATTACTTTCTAGTTTTCCCATACAAAAACCTCATTTCTTTAAGCTGTAACTATTTTAACACGAAAAAAATAAAAAATCTATAAAAAAATGACCTGAAGTCATTTTTTGATATTGACTATCAGTCATTTTGTGCTAGAATATCGTTTGTAAAGAAAATGACCACAAGTCATATTTGAGAGTTTTTATCAATATATTTATCTGTGAGAGCTGTTAAGGCTGATCACTAAGGTGGATAAATATATAAGAAGACGTCGCAGACGTAGAAATGAGGCGAATGTATGGAAAAGTTTGGAAAAGTAATTGTTAAGCTTAGAATCCCTATTCTGGTTCTAAGTATCCTGCTTCTTATTCCATCTGCAATTGGATATGTTAATACAAGAGTTAACTATGATATCCTGTATTATCTTCCAGATGAGATTGAGACTATGCAGGGACAGGACATTCTTATGAAGGATTTCAATAAGGGTGCCTATGCTATGGTGGTTGTCCAGGATATGGACACGAAAGCTGCCAATAAGCTTATCAAGAAGGTAGAGAATGTAGAACACGTTGCACAGGTTATTTCTTATACAGGAATAGTTGGTGAGGATGTTCCATCAGAAATGGTACCTTCAAAGTTCAGGAAGTATTTCGAGAATGACAGCACAGATACAACGTTATTTGCTATATTCTTCGATAATACAACTTCAAGTGATGACACTATGAATGCTATAACACAGATAAGAAAAGAAACAGAAGGTCAGGCATTCATAAGCGGTATGTCAGCAGTAGTTACAGATACAAAGAATCTTTCAGAGAAAGAAACTCCACTTTATGTACTTATAGCGGTAGTGCTTGTTTGTATCGTACTTGCTATATTTATGGACTCATTTCTTGTGCCAGTATTCTTTATGCTGAGTATAGGAATGGCAATTGTATACAACCTTGGTTCAAATATCCTTTTGGGAGAGGTTTCATACATAACCAAGGCACTTGCAGCGGTACTTCAGTTAGGTGTTACGCTGGATTATTCAATATTCCTATGGCACAGCTATAAGGAAATGAAGGCACAGTATCCAAATGACCATAAGGAAGCGATGGCAGTTGCCATTGGCAATACACTTACATCAGTTGTCGGATCTTCTATAACAACTGTTGCAGGTTTTATTGCACTTTGTTTTATGAGCTTCACACTTGGTCTTGACCTTGGTATTGTTATGGCAAAGGGCGTTATATTTGGTGTTATCGGATGTGTAACTATACTGCCATCTTTGATTCTTACATTTGACAGGGCATTAGAGAAGACAATGCATAGAGATGTTATGCCGGGCTTTGATAAGCTTGCTGCATTTATAGTAAATCATTCGTGGATATTTATTATTATCTTCCTTGCGTTGTTAGGACCTGCTATATATGGACAGAGCCATACATCAGTATATTATGATCTGTCTGATACGCTTCCAGAGGAGCTTGCATGCTCACAGGCTAACAAGAAGCTTGAAGAAAACTTTGATATGAATTCAATATATATGATACTTGCAGATACGAATATGTCTACAGATACGGCAAATGAAATGCTTGATAAGCTTAATGATGTAGACGGTGTACAGTTTGCACTCGGACTTGATACAGCACTTAAGTCAGGTATTCCTCAGGAATTCCTTCCATCTAAGATGGTATCAGAGCTTAAGGGTGAGGATTATCAGATAATGATGGTTGCTACTGATTATAAGATAGCATCAGATGATATTAACAACCAGATTAATAAGGTAAATGATATTGTAAAGTCATATGATTCAAAGGCAATGGTTGTTGGTGAAGCTCCTTGTACTAAGGATCTTATAACTATAACAGATAAGGACTTTAAGACAGTCAGTGCAGTATCAATAGTAGCTATATTTGTTATTATACTGTTTGTACTTAAGTCAATATCACTTCCTGTTATACTTGTTGCAGCGATTGAGTTTGCTATATTTGTAAATATGGGTATTCCTTATTTCACACATACACAGATACCATTCATAGCATCCGTTGTTATCGGTACTATACAGCTTGGTGCAACAGTCGATTATGCAATTCTTATGACAACAAGATATAAGAAGGAAAGAAGCCAGGGACTTGCTAAGAAGGAAGCTATACAGACAGCACTTGCAGCATCAATACCATCTATTATCGTTAGTGCGCTTGGTTTCTTTGCGGCTACATTTGGCGTTGGCTGCATAGCATCAGTTGATATGATAGGTTCATTATGTACATTGATGGCACGAGGCGCGATTATAAGTATGTTTGTTGTTATATTCATACTTCCATCATTGTTCGTATTATGTGATAAGCTCATTATCAATACAAGCTTTGGTTTTAAGCCTAAGAAGAATCAGGATATGTAGCCAGATGGATAAATGAACGGGCAAAGATGTATATGTCGTAACAGATATAAGAATATATCAGGAAGTAAGAAAATGGAGGAATAGTTATGGTTAAGAAGACTTTATTCAAATATAGTTCAGTATTAATGAGTGTTGTTCTTATAGCATCAACGCTTACAGCCTGTGGAACAAACACAGCATATAATCAGGTATCAAGTGAGGTTGCAGTAAGCAGTGAGGCAGCTTCTAATACAGAAAGCATAATATCCAATGCTATCAAAAATGAGTTATCTGTATCAAACACAAGTACATTGAAGACAAATACGCGTGACGAAATGGTATATGTGTTTGGTAAGGCAGATGGAACACAGGATCATGTAACTGTAACAGAGAAGGTGACAGATGCTAACGGTGATACAACAACTAACCAGAGCAGCTCAAGTAAGAGTGCACCTGTATCTATGAAGGTTACTTATAAGTTAAACGGTGTAGAAACAAAGCCAGAGGATATGATTGGCAAAAGTGGTAAGGTTACTATCAGATATGATTACACTAACAATGAGAAGAAGACTATAAAAGTTAATGGAAAGTCACAGACAGCTTATGTTCCATTCACAATGATCACAGGAACTCTTCTTCCAACGGATAAATTCAGTAATGTAGAAGTTACTAACGGTAAGGTAAGCAAGGTTGGTGATAATATAATAGCACTTGGCATGACTATGCCAGGTTTAAAGGATACCTTAAACCTTAAGTTTGATGGTGAAAGCCTTGATATGGATATTCCGGAGTACTTTGAAATATCAGCAGATGTTAATGACTTTGAGCTTGATATGTCTATGTCAGTAGCAACTACAAGTGTACTCAACGATGTAGATGTAGATGACTTCTCTCTTGCAAAGCTTGAAGATAAGATGAATGAGCTTCAGTCAGCAGCAGACCAGCTTACAGATGGAACTGTTACTCTTCAGGATGGTACTCAGACACTTGCAGACAGCATCCCAGCACTTACAGATGGTGTTAACCAGCTAAATGATGGTGCAGGAACACTTAAGAATGGTATATACGCTTATACTGATGGAGCAACAGCACTGGCAGCAGGAGCAGGCCAGCTTAAGGATGGTATCACAGCTTATACTGATGGAGCATCTAAGCTTTCAGCAGGAGCAGGCCAGCTTAAGGGTGGTCTTTCAACATATACAGCTGGAGTAGCACAGCTTGCAAAGGGTTCTGATACTCTTACAACAGGTATTGCAGCATATACAACAGGAGCATCTAAGCTTTCAGCAGGAGCAGGAACACTCAAAAAGGGTATTGAAGACTATACAGCTGGAGTAGCACAGCTTGCAGATGGTTCGACACAGCTTAAGGATGGTCTTTCAACATATACAGCTGGTGTAGCAGCTGCAGCATCAGGAACTGCGGATTTAAAGAGTGGTATAAATGCATACACAACAGGAGCTAAGAATCTTGGAAATGGTGCTGCCGCTCTGAAAAAGGGTATCAATGATTATACAGCTGGTGTAACGAAGGCAGCAGATGGAGCTTTACAGGTAAGTAATGGCGTTTCACAGTTAAAGAAGATGCTTACAGAAAAAATGGCTGCAGATCTTAAAAATAATATTACTGCTTATAAAACAAACCAGAATATTACAACTGATGTAGAAAATCTTACTAAAGCAGCTGTTCAGGCAGGTCTTAGTGATATAACAATAGCTGATGATCTTACTGTGCTTGCAAAGACTAGTGAAACTGAAAAGATAGAAGATAAGATTACTGAAATGTATAATAAATATCTTATAGCATATACTAATAGTGTAGTGAATAATGGTGCAGGCAGTCAGCTGACAGGCTTATATGCAAGCCAGTTAGGACTTTTGGTCAAGGCTTCAGGTAATCAGGGAGCAGCAAGTGCGCTTTCACAGGTGGCAACACAGCTTACAGCCAGTACAGGTTCCCTAGAAACACTTGGAAAAGGAGCAGAAGATGTAAGTAATGGACTTAATACTCTTAATTCCATGAATAAAACACTTAATGATGGTGCAGCACAGCTTAATGATGGCTTAGTAGAATTAAATAAGAATAATGATAATTTGAATAATGGTATTGCAAGTCTTGATACAGGCGTATCAACTCTTAATAGCAGTAATGAAAAGTTAAATACAGGAGCTTCTCAGTTACAGGCAGGTGTGGTTAAGCTTAATGAAAACAGTAAAGCACTTAATGATGGTGTTGCCCAGATAGATACAGGACTTACAGAACTTAATGGTAATAACAAAGCACTTAATGACGGTGCAGCCCAGATAAATGGGGGACTTGTACAGCTTAATGCTAACAATGATACAATCAATGGTGGTATAGACCAGATAGATAGCGGTCTTATAACACTTAATGCAAACAACAGCACACTTAATGGAGGTATTGCCCAGTTGTACAACGGCTTCGCAACACTTAATGCAAACAATCCAGCTTTAAGAGATGGTTCATCACAGCTTGCTGATGGTACATCAACACTTAAGTCATCATCAGCAACCTTAGCAGATGGTGTTACACAGCTTAATGATGGTGCTATAACCCTTAAGGATGGAATGGCTGAATTCAACGCCTCTGGTATAAAGGCTATAACAAGTCTGGTAGGAAATGATGCTGATACAGCAGTAGATACAATCAAGGAGGTTATAAAGCTTGGTAAGAATTATAATTCATTCCTTGATAAGAAGGATGGAAAGGAAAGCTCAGTAACCTTTATATATAAGACTGCTGAGTTAACTAAATAATAAGGCTTACTTTTCCAAAACTCTCATATATATAATTGCCGGCCAGGCCGGCGGAAAGATTAACAATCTTTCAAAAAGGGGATATCGCATTAAGAAAATTAGTGCGGTGTCCCCTTTTTTATTATTAGTCACGTACCCAAACCATCATTTCACCAGTATGTCTGTTATCCCATGCATAATAAGGTATCCAGAGTAAATCTTTATCTTCATATTCAGGATTGGTATTGTCAATATATAAATCATCACTATCGGATTCTTTTATCTTACGTCCAGTAGCGGATATCGTTACTATTCCACCGAGCATATCAGGTCGGTATTCTTCCTTGAATTGTGTTGAAGCAGGCATTTCAATTTCGTGGAGATTATTTCCATTATCCTCTTCTTCAAGACAATAAACTACAGGTCCACGCATTACAGTTATTTTTCCAATGTTCTCACGTACTTTAGGATTGGAACGTACAACACGTGCTGTAATGTCCATATTAAATTCAACAGTATGTGTATTGTTCCAGTTTGCCTCTATGTAAGCATAACCATCATTTAATGTATAATCAGCTGGTTTACCATCAACATTTATAGTATAGTTATGGCACCATGATGGAATGTGTAGTGCAAGCTTCCATATATCATTTCTTGTACTGTCTATATTAAGCTTTATATTACCATCCCATGGATAATTGCTGTGCATGCTTATTTTAGTAGTGTTATCAAATACATTTGCCTGATTGCCTATATACAGATTAACATACAGACTGTTGGAATTCTCTGTATAAATATATGAACCAAGTGATTCAACAAGTCTTGCAAGGTTAGGAGGGCAGCAGGCACAGGAAAACCATGTCTGTCTTTTAACCTTGACATGTCTGAAAGCCTGAATCTTTTCATTCTTTTCTGGATACACCTCCAAAGGATTAACATAGAAGAAGCTCTTGCCATCAAGTGACATGCCGCTTATTGTTCCATTGTATAAAAGTTTCTCCATTACATCGGCATATTCACCCTTTTGTTCCATTTTAAGCATACGGAGTGCAAAGAACACCATAGCTACAGATGCACATGTTTCACCATAAACAAGGTCATTAGGAAGGTCATAATCTATGGTAAATGATTCACCATATGATGAGGAACCAAGAGCACCGGTTATAAACATTTTTTTGTGAACTATATTATCCCATAATTTCTTACAGGTTGTATACAATTCTTCATCGTCAGAAGCTCTTGCAACATCAGCAATGCCTGAATACAGATAAACGGCTCTTACAGCATGTCCAACAGCCTCACCTCTGCCACGTACCGGCTTACCTGCCTGATAATAATCGAATTTAAAGTAGCTGTCCTTCCATTTCCAGATGTTATTATATTTCTTAATTTCACCATCAAAATAACATGGCTGTTTTCCGCGTTCATTTATAAAATATGCCGCGAGATTTAAGTGCTTTTCATCATGTGTAATGTTATACAGGCGCATAAGAGCCATTTCGATTATTTCGTGTCCTGGGTAAGCGTGAAGTTTATCATCCTCTGGTCCAAAGATGGAATCTATGTAGTCAACAAATCTTATCATGGCATCAAGAAGCTTACGCTTTCCGGTTATCTCATAGTAAGCAACAGCCGCTTCAAGCATATGACCGGCACAATATAATTCATGATTTCCCATAATATTAGTCCATCTTTTATCAAGACCATTGATAGTGTAATATGTGCCAATATAACCATCTGACTGTTGTGTACTTACTATAAGATCGATTGCTTCATCAATCTGTTTCTCAAGGCTGCTATCAGGGTGCCACTTTAGTGAGTATGCAGCAGCCTCTATCCATTTATATAAATCACTGTCCTGAAATACCTTCCCATGGAATTCACCCTGGGATATCCCAGCTGCTATTTTGAAATTTTCAATACAGTGGCTCGGTTCTATATCTGGAATAGCATCATTTAAAGCATTCCATTGGTATGGAAGCATCTGGGTACGTGTTGTTTCCATAATAGGACTAAAGAAACCATCGTTAACCTTGACATCTTTTACAGATTGTGTGTAAAAATCTTTGTTCATAATAAGAACCTCCTTTATTATTAATATGAATTATTGTAAAATAATGATGATTAATTAGGTGCATAGTAGTTTTTATTACTTATATATATTATATTAATGTGTAAAGCTTGA
>ERZ779875.1792-NODE-1792-length-12981-cov-5.617515_pt1 | contig 12981 bp, 15 predicted proteins | sample MGYA00511246_ERZ779875 | MGnify/ENA primary metagenome ERZ779875 (study PRJEB29588, sample SAMEA2155093) | human gut metagenome | biome: human gut; feature: human-associated habitat; material: faeces | place: Denmark | collected 2008/2010 ... | reverse complement strand
GGCTGGGCACAGGCGGGCGTGCAGCGTCTGGTGGATCGCGGCGCACTGGCAGGCACTGGCGGCGGCAAGCTGGATCTGTCGCTGGATATGCTGCGCACGCTGCTGGTTACGCAGAACATGATCGACGAAAACAAGTGATGGAGGAACACATATGAATGCACCAAGTAAAGCAATGGAACTGAAAGCGGCTATCTCGGCCGTACTGGCCGGCATGACGGCTTTCTGGGGGTGGACAGGCTGGCTCGTGGTGATCTGGCTGTCCGCGATGATCCTGGACTACGCTACCGGCTCATGGGCCGCGCTGTCGACGGGCACGTGGGATAGCGCGGTGGCGCGTGCTGGCCTGTGGCACAAGCTGGGCAGTATCGTGGCCATGCTGGTGGCGCTGCTGCTGGACGTGGCCCTGTCCGCAATCATCAATTACGGCGACCTTGGCTTCGACCTGCCGTTCACATATAAGACGGCGTTTCTCCCGCTGGTCGCTATCTGGTACATCGTGACGGAGCTGGGCAGCATCGTCGAGAACGCTGCACGCCTCGGGGCACCGGTGCCGAAGTTCTTGACCGACTGCCTCGCAAAGCTCAAGGACAAGGCCGACGAGGATAAATAATCAAAAAGCAGCTCCGAGGCCTCCGCCGTGGAGCTGCTTTTTTACATATTTGCAATTACAAGAATGCAAAGTTAAAACAAAAAGTTGTTGACACGACAGAAAAACTTTGGTATTATGTTCAAGCGTACATCTAATGTTATGCGTTTGCTGATAGACGCGCTGAAGGTGACGTGCATCGCGCCGAGAAATGGTTACCTCTGACGCCGGATGAGTTCTGCGATTTGGAATACAGCCAAAAGCGTGAGGCAAATCTGCTGAGTAGTATCGAGGATATAAGTTAGTTGCTCAGCAAAGGCATGCGAGAGTAATAGTGCTTCCATTGTAGCGCTCATCCCCCTTTCTCTTTGTTTGTGTTTGGAAGATGCAAATGATGGTGGGGGCGGCGCGATGCACGTTTCATATAAAAATTCCAAGTTAAACTGTAACGCACACAAGCTCCGATGTCAAGCACTTGCCGTGACATTTTTATGACATTTCAATTAGAAGGTACAGCCCGAGGGATAGAAGTCCCTCGGGCTTTTTGCATGATGTGAACATAGAGATATAGCATGAAGGCACGAGAATAGGACGCGATGAAAACTGACAAAACCGTAGCTCTGCGGATATTCTGCGGGGTTGTTTTTGCCCTTGAATTTTGACAACACTTTTGACAACAGTTTGCGTCTCGAAATGTTCCGAAGCGCACCGAAAGAAAAACGAAGAAACCGTTGAAAAATCAAGGATTTCTTGAAATTTCAACGGTTTCTTTCTGGTGCTCCAGCGGGGATTCGAACCCCGGACACCCTGCTTAAAAGGCAGGTGCTCTGCCTACTGAGCTACTGGGGCATATCGGTGTGAAAAGTTATCTGCTATCCAAAACATCAGACGCACCCAACAAATACTCAGACGCGAATCCAGCGGAGCGATTCGCGGCTGAGGAAGGAAGATGTTTTCAGAGGTGGAGGCTTTCCGCCTGCGGGAAGCCGGAACCGGCAGAAAACATCTGACGTGGCTGGGATGGCGGGATTCGAACCCACGATATCAGAGTCAAAGTCTGGTGTGTTACCATTACACTACATCCCAATATCGGGGCAAAATCAACGGGGATCGGGATCACTCCCAATCCCCGATTTCGTGGGGTGGGTAAAGGGGTTCGAACCCTCGACACCCGGAACCACAATCCGGTGCTCTCCCAGCTGAGCTATACCCACCATAGATCTGAAATGGTACGCCAAGAGGGATTCGAACCCCCGGCCTACTGCTTAGAAGGCAGTTGCTCTATCCAACTGAGCTACTGGCGCAAATTGAATGGAGCAGGTGACGGGAATCGAACCCGCATCCCCAGCTTGGAAGGCTGGTGCCCTAGCCATTGTGCTACACCTGCATGCGCCCTCCGCAAAAATCGTCAGCTCTGTTATAATAGCATCAGTGTCCCGTTTTGTCAACGTTTTTTCAGAATTTTTCTGCGCTTTTTTATGTTATCTGAGTAGAGCGTGCAAAAGCCTTGCACCGTCAGCACTTTCCGGCCGCGCGAACGCGCCGCACAGCCGCTCGGGATGCCACTGCACGGCAAAGACGGGGAGCGTCCTGTGGCCGACGGCCTCGACCGTGCCGTCCTCCGCGCAGGCGAAGACCTGAAGCCCCGTCCCCAGCCGCCAGACGGCCTGATGGTGTGCACTGTTGACCGTGCAGCGCGTGCCGTACAGCTCGCGCAGAAGGCCCGGCGCGGTGTTGATGGCATGCAGCCGGTCAACGCCGTCAATTTGACTGTGGCCCTCGATGTGCTGACGCAGCGTGCCGCCAAAATAGACGTTGAGGACTTGCAGCCCGCGGCAGATGCCGATGACAGGCTTTCCCGCGCACAGGAAGTTGTCAATCAGCGTGAGCTCACGCGCGTCGCGTGCTTCGTCGAGATCTTCCGAGCCGTTCAGCGCTTGACCGTAAAAGCGCGGGTGCATGTCGCCCCCGCCGGGCAGCAGCAAAACGTCCGCGTTCTCCGGCGTTTCGGCGAGCGGCGCACCGACCAGCGCGAGCGCATTTTCGTAATTTTTCAGGCGTACCGATAAATAGACAGTCTTCATACGCACAGAATATGCCCCGAATGCGAAAAAAGACCTTGCAAGACGCAAAAAGTTATGGCATAATAGTTTGGCTGATAACAGCGAACTGAATATGCAGCGGTATCGAAGTGGTCATAACGGGGCTGACTCGAAATCTACTCCCGTTAGAGCCACCAAAAAATCTCCAATCCCTTGTGTTTCAAGCACTCACCGGGTTTTATTGAAGTTCATATTTTTGCTTGTTCTATCCTGTTTTTCTATCCTATTCCTGACCTTGTTTTTTCAAGGATTTAGGATAGAATAGGGATCGACATATTTGGAGGGCTATCGAAGAGGTCATAACGAGAACGACTCGAAATCGTTTGGCCGGTGTTGAGCCGACCCGTGGGTTCGAATCCCACGCCCTCCGCCATAGAAGCTATCAACCTCGGTTGGTAGCTTCTTTTTTATACCCCGAGATGGAAATTGCTTTCCATTGCGCTTGCAGATGTGAGCTTTGATGAGTAATCAAGGTGCGCGTAGATATTTGCTGTGGTTGAAAAATCGCTATGTCCTAACCATTCTTGAATATGTTTCATGGGGACACCGCTGGCCAGCAGGAGGCTCGCACAGCTATGCCTGAGATCATGAAAGCGGATTTTGCGGAAACCGTTCCGTTCCAACAGCCTTGGAAACTGCGATGTGATATAGTTCGGCTTGAACCGATCCCCAATATCATCTACGCAAATATATTCAAGGAATTCTCTGTTATAGGAGCGTCCACATAACTTTTGATTTCTTCCCTGTTGAGCCTTTACCGCAAGCAGCTTTTCATGAAAGTACGGTACAAGCGGGAGCGTTCTACGGCTGGACTTTGTTTTTGTCGTATCCTTTGCAACGATTACACATTTACCATCCAAATTGCAAGAAGTTACGGTATGGCTGATTGTAATGGTGTTTTGCTCAAAATCAATGGCGCTCCATTTTAAGCCAACGATTTCACTTCGACGCAAGCCATAAAATGCACCGAGAAGAACCGGCAATTCCAATTTTGTGCCTGCAACGGCTTCAAAGAGTTTGTTCAACTCATCCCTATCGTAAAAGTTGCCGTAAAATTTGTCCTGCTTTGGCCGCTCAACCTTGTCAGCGGGATTGCTCGGAATCATATCGTTCTTGACGGCGTATTTGAGTGCCTTATGGATATTTGCGTGATAATGAATCACAGACGACGCCTTTACCCGCTGTAATTGCTCCTGATAAAACATTTGAATGTCATGTGCCTGCAAATCCCGTAAGAGTATTTTCTTCTTTCGGAAGTATGGTGCAATAATTGACTTCACAGCATTTACATACGAAGAATAAGTCGGTATGCTGACGGTTGATTTTACAATCTCAAGCCATTGTTCCATGAAGTCTGCAAATAGCACATCGTCACCAGCTTTGGCATTGGCATATTTTCTCCGTTCTTCCATGAGCATCTGTTCTGCGCGTTTTTTATTGCCCTTGATCGTTAAGCCTGTCGAGATCCATTTGGGCTTTCTTCTTCCTGCTGAATCTGTCAGGTTTAGAATGATGTAATAATAGCCATTTTTCTCATGCAGATGGCCCGCTACCATGTTAATCCTCCTTTCACACAAATCGGAGGCCATAGGATTTCTGCTGTCGGCCTCCTTATAGTATCACCTGTCACCCAGCAATGCAAAAAACACAGCCTTAGATAAGAAAGGCCCGTTTCATTCCGGTCGGATTACTTGCAGATATTCCAACAAATTGATTTTCGGAATGCGATATGCGCGGCCTATTTTCAAGAAACGAATCTGGCCAGTCTGTAATAGCTTGTATCCAGTCTTTTTGCCAATTGACAAAGCCCTGCACATCTCATCAATAGACATTACATCAGGGTAATCATTTAGCATAAAACGAATTGCATTTTTTCGCATGACTACCTCCTATAATTACTTTTGATTTAATGAAAGCGACAAAACCGGATGGCCGCTGGCAGCAGCCCACGGGAATCTCACCCCGGCCCATGCTGATGGGTGCGCCGCGCAATGCTTTGAGGGCGTTCAACGCGGGAGTATCGTTAGCTGAACGGAGGTCATGGCCATCTGTGATGCCACACACAGATGCAAACTGGCTGAATCGCTCGCCCAAATCCTCCTTTCCGTGCGGATCATGGCGCGCCATTTGCTGGGCTTTGCTCCGTTCAGGTTCGTTATCCGGTTGCCTGTGAAATTTTCAAGGTACAGCAGATCCGCGCTTTCAGGCGCGTGTGATATTTGGCTGTGGATCAGCCGGGAAAGGCTCCTATCGGGTGATAAGAACCTTTCCTCGCGGATGCACGAATGGCCCGTTGCAGAAGCGTGGAAAGGGGGACACGCTCCTGCACGAGCTACTATGGGTTTTAGGCTGTTTTGTTTACCTTGAAGTCAAGAATCTTGGTAATCAGCTTGGTTCGCATCCTGCATACCTTTTCTTCATCGAGGCAAAGGTGCGGAACACCGTTTTCGTCATACAGGGTTCTGGTTGCCAGAGCCGCAATATAACGCTCATAGTGCTTCAGCACAGCATTGATCGCGTCCACATTGCCGGACGCTGCCGCTTCGATGGTCGAGTAAGGCAGCAGAGATGCAGCGGCATTACTCAGATTGCGCGCCATCTTCAGTAACCTCCATTTCTTTTTTCAATTCCTTGAGGGACTGAGCGCGCTTGTATTGCACGGTACGGCGTACCATGTCCAGCTTGTCCGCAATTTCCTGATCGGTCATATCAAGGAAATACGCAAGCAGAACAATGTCACGCTTATCATCCGGCAGCACCGTCAGGGCGTTGGCGAGATCTTCGTTTTCGATTGCCACATCATAGCCCTGCACATGAAAATGCGTTTGCTCGGACGGATACTCGTCCAGCACATACATTTGGCGCTCCTGCTCCTCTGACAGCTCCGAAAGGGATACCTCATGGTTGGAACGCCACGCGATATGACGCTCATAATCGCGGGCTTCTTCGCGCAGAACCTTCCTGCAAAAGCTGTCGAACTGATGTCTAACGGTTTTCTTTTGGGATGGTGTCAGCTCCAAGAGTCGTTCACCTCCTCTCATGCACCGAGAGGTCGGCTTTCTTCCCCTTTCGCTTCTATCCCGAATGGAAGGCGCGGTTTTGGCAAAGTTTCGGCAAAAATTTTCAAAAAAATTTTCCAACGGCAAAATTAGCCGTCGGAAAGAGTGCCTATTGGATTTTTCGCAAGGTAAAACGACACAGGCCTCATACCTAAAAGATTCCAATTAGCAAAAAGGCCTTGGTTACCCCAAGGCCTTTTTACTAATTAAATTGAGCGCAGCATTTTGTAATTTAGAATCGCTCTAAATCCACTTACTTATAGGGACTTATTATTAATAGTAGACTTCGCCAGAATACGAAGTCTTACTTTCCACAAGGCTTCCGCTCGAATTATAAACTTTTGCGGTAACAGCTACACGATAGTAATACTTGCTTGAGACCCGGTACGATTCATTCATAGATACGTATCCTCCGCTCTTAGACCATCTTTTGATGGGTTTCCATGTACCATTCTTTTGCTGTAATTCCATTACAACAGTTGCGTTATAGCCGTTCGCGACATAAGCTGATCCGCTGCAATTCGCGTAGCCATTACTGCTAATAGCAAGATCAGCGGTGGCATCTTCCAATCCAATGTATAGCGGAGCAACCACATCCGAATAATCAACCGCAGCCACAGGAAAGGCCACCAACGACACAGCCACACTCAGCGTTAGCATAATAGTCACTAATCTTTTAAATTTCATTTTGACCTCCATATTTTATCTGTTTTGCAGCGCCCAGAACAACAGACGCCGCCATACAGCAAGTGCAACGTAAAAAATAAAAAGGAAGAGAAAAATCTCTTCCTTTTTATCGAATCTCGACACTCTCCGAAATGCGAAGCATATGTATTCCAGCGTTCGCTATTAATTTGCTGACAGACGAACCGTTCGACGAACCTTTTGTAATGGATATCGACAACGGCAAGCTCTTTTCCGCAGCATCCGAAGACAAAACGGTTGCAATTCTAACCAACGATGACCTGCATTTAATAGATATATCCATCAGCTATGATCCCGCTTGTGACGAGGTCTATCATTGGGCAATCAGCGATTATCCAGTCGACGAGTTCTCTTATAGTGACAGCTTCTGGAACTCTGTTATTGCGTATGCCGAAAATCACTTTGAGGATTCCGATCTCGTTCTTTTCACTACGACCATTTATGATACGTCTGACTCGAGTGTAGATGCATCTCTTTCCAGTGAATCCAACCTACGTTAACGCCCCGCAAAAGTAACTTTAGCTCTACAATACTCACATCACAAATTTGAAAGGATGGATAAAATGAAAAAGTACTTGTCGCTGATTCTTGCGTTAGGGATTTGCATGAGCATGTGCGTTTTTCCAGCAGCAGCAATTTCTGCGAATGAGGCAGAAAATGAAGTGCTCACAGAGGACGAATTTACAGAGCTGCTTACTGCTGAGATGTCCAGCAACGAGTTTGGAGGCCTTTATTATGAAGGAGATACGCTTGTTGTTAATGTTATCGCGTCTCAGAAGGCAACATCTCTCAGGCCCCAGCTTGCTCAAAAGGCACCCGAAGATATTGACGTGGAATACCGCACAGTCACGTACTCCCTTTCTGAGTTGGAGCGCATAAAGAATTTCCTTACAGGATATATGTCTGATTATAGCATCATGCTGCTTGATGCAAACGAAATTACGAATCAAGTGGATATTAGTCTAAAAGACTATAGCGACGATAATATTGAATCAATTAAGGCCGCAGTTTTAAGTCACGGCGGAAAGACGGATTATCTGAATTTTATCGATGACAGCAATAACGTGATTCGTTCGACTGTAGGCTATGAAACAGATAACAACGCTTCGCCTTTCTCGCTTTACGGTAAAGTTCCTGTTTCCTTTACAGCAAAGGCATCCACTACACAATATCTCACGGGTGGCAAAATCCTTATCGGAAATTACGCTTACACGCTCGGCCCGGCTCTTTCAGCTTCGAAAGCATATTCAGCGGGACATGGATTTAGCGGAACAGTTGATGTAAAAGATCTTATGGGCACAAAGATTGGAAGTGCTACTAGCCACCTCGGAAGCTTGTCCGGTGATTGGTCTAAAATCACACCGTATGGCGGCGAATTTTTCCCTGTCGTGGCGAAGGCGACCCCAATCGCTGGAAAACAGGTTTACATGTTGGGAGCAACATCTGGAGAGACCGTAGGCAAAATTACCAGAACGGGTGTTTCTGTCCAGTTTCCTCCGTATGTGACTCTGACGGATATGTGCGAAGGAAATTACGAATGCAATCCTGGCGATAGTGGAGCTGGATTATTTGACAGTGGAGCCAAGGATGTCCTCACGGCTTCATCCAACGCAAAGACTTATGGAATCCAAAGCTCGGGAAAGTTTAACGAAAAAGGCGAATGGATCGGACCCAGCTATTTTACGCCAATTTCTAATGTATCGTGACAAGAGAAATGCAGGTAACTAACCTCTAAATTGTCTTGCCGATTGTAAGCTCAGTAAAATACCCATAAGCCATAATCTTAAAAACAGTCTCAAGGCCCTACCATATCTGGGTAGGGCCTTTTCTGTTCAACTACTCGCCGTAGTATTGTGGTCTACCGACAGAGGTAAAGCCCTCCTTGCCGGTAATGACCACATTATTATATCCGCTGGCGCAGTGAATGATTAGCAATTCTCCGTTTGCGTCCCTGCCGCCAACGATGCCCACATGGGAATTATCCGGGTAGAACACCAAGTCACCGGGCTGTGCGCCCGCCCACGAAATATCGGTGCAGTATGAGTGCTGCATAGTAGCCCCTCCACCATGGCCGATGACATAGCTGCCGCCAGACTGATTGTAGAAAACCCAATCCACAAATAGCGATAGGTAACCCTTTGATACTATCTCCAGGTTTTCCCCCGCTCCACACCGTGCGTGAACCTTTCAGCTCACACGGCGTTCCATCGTAAGTTGAAATGAAAATCACCAATGAAAATTACAACCGCTCTTTTTAATAAGATGTATAGGATTGAAATTCGGGCAGTTGCAGCCATCTGCGAAGTCTATTTAGTGTTCTTAGTTGTTTGCTGTCAGGTTTCAGTTTCAGCATATAATGTGCAATCGTATCTGGCTGTGTTGCATGAAGCAAGCGGTGGACTTCATCTGTTACTAACACCAGATTTCCGTATTTGTCATCTCCGCCGAAGTGCCTTGGTATGCGGTGATGACAGTGCATATGCCCCAATTCCAGCGGCTGTTTAGTCACATAGCAGCGTCCCATTTGCCCGCAGTAGAGCGATAGGCGATTGTCATTGTACTCAACACTCCTATCCATGATGGGGTTTCTCATCATTTCTCTTAGGATTGAAATGTTGACGCATGAGAGGCTTTTATGGATTTCGGCTCGCCCTTCTGGGGTGTAACGATTGACTTTCTTCGGCTTGAACATGGGGGCTTTGTGTTTAAGATACCCTATCGGTATCAATGCCCGTCCATATACATACCGAAGCATTTTGCTGTTTCCATACCGTTCAGCAATATAACTGGGGAGTTTATCCCCCGATTTTTGCGTATATCTTCGCAGGCGTGCATTTAGTTCGTGTTTGACCAGAAAGGCTATTTTACGCATATCCAGAGTTATATTTGTTGCGATACGATAGTAATTGTGGATGCCCAGCACATAGGCGTTATAGGCATCTACGGCACGGCTCCCATCATTTGTATCTGCCGGGTGTGCCATTGCTCTGGTATGCTGCTGAACCTTTGATTTCATTGCCTGATATGCCTTATCTGTCATCCCAGAGTAAACTGTGTACCCTGGTGACCCGTTGGCTTTTTTCCCTTTTTGACGCACTCTGATTTTGATGCCCAGAAATTCAGTGTAATGCTTTTTCAAGTTCACTATCCCCGACTTTTCAGGACTAATGTCTAATCCGAGACGCGCTTTCAGCCATTGCTGTGTGGCGGCAAATAGCTTTACCGCATCACTGCGCTTGCGGCAAAGAATTTTGAAGTCATCCGCATATCGGACAATCCAACATTCTTTTAACTGCGTGCTTTGCAATGCGCGATAAGTCTTTCCTCTACTCGCTGTTCCGTTTGGCGCAATGGTAACCGCATATTGATGGTGTGTGGGTATAGTTTCCCATTGACTGGAAATCCACCAATCCAATTCATTCAGTACCACATTTGCCAGCAACGGCGAGATGATGCCGCCTTGCGGCGTTCCCCGTTCTGGGAAGCCGATTTCTGCGACTTCTGCCTTTAGCATAGCTGACAAGATGGAGAGCAAGGTTTTATCCCGAATACCCATCTGCCAAAGCTGTTTCAGCAGTTTCCCATGCTGGACATTATCAAAGAACCCTTTAATATCAATGTCCACCACAAAGTGCAGTCCACTGCGCTGTACGAATTTGTAAACTTGTGCGATGGCGTGTTCTGCACTTCTACATGGGCGAAAACCGTTATTCCGTTCATGGAATTTCGCCTCACAAATTGGCTCCATTACTTGGAGGACGCATTGCTGTATCAATCTGTCCATGATGGTCGGAATACCCAGCGGTCTTGTTTTACCGTTGGCTTTTGGAATTTCCACACGTCTTACCGGTTGGGGAATATAGTGTTTTAATCTGGTGCGTATATAGGTTATCAGGCTATCTTCCTGCCACTTGGACAGGTCTTTGATTGTTTTTCCATCCACGCCGGGTGTATGACTTCCTGTATTTTTCTTGATATTGCGATAGGCCAGCATGATATTTTCTTCTGAAAGAATAATTGTCATCAATTTTCTGAACACTTTGTTTTCTTTGCTCTGTGTGTATAAAGTGTCCTGTACACCCTGAAAATCATAATACTCAGCGTTTCGGATTTTCTGCACTTTCTGTTCTTTCGTTGCGGTTGGCAAAGTCGGCATCCTCCTCTTTCCCGAGAAGTGGCCTTTCTTAGTCATACTCGAACCTTTGCATTTTTCATTCTGATTTGTTCTTTCAATCTACGACTAATGCCTATCCCTCCACCGCTTATTATCACGGTTTCATCGGTACTATGACATCGCTCTCGGTTAGATAAAGGCGGGTTATACCTTGCGGCTTTCCCTCGCCAACACTTCATTGCACGCAAATGCTCCATGTTCTAACCTTTCCACGTTCCGATATTCCTATCTTTTTCATGGCGTCTTTAGGTGTGTCCTTTAAGCCTGTACGCTTGGCCGTGCCTGTAACACGGCAGGGTGTTTTATCCCAGACTAACCTTACTCCACCCCACGTACCCCGCGCTTGGCGGTCATGGCATTTCTACCATGTCTGCATTTAGACCCGTACACTCGGACATTCGTCGGCAGGTCACGAACCTGCATTCTCACCATGGACGCTTTATAGACCCCCGGCCTATAACCTACACACGCCACCTCTGGCGCACTTTCCTCGCTCTGGGAAACTCCCAGCGTTAGGGTAGCTCTCAGCCGTCTTTAGCGGGCTTTACACGGTTTGGCGTTTGCGCACCTCTCCGCATACCGCGAGCTTAGGGGAGCGTTTCAGGGCGTTACCCCGTCATTCCACTTCTTGGAATATCAGTTCTATGAAACTTTATCTGGCTCCTTTCAATCCTTATTTTTTGTTTCACGCCTAACCTTTTCAGTTAGGAACGTGTCGCACAGCCGCTGCAATCCAGTCCGTAGGGGCGGTAGGTCCCCGTGGTGGAGCTGCCTGCCGCCGTGACCTGCCGCAGCTCACCCCACCGGGCGTCCCAGCCGATCACAAGGCTCTTTCCTCCCCAAAAATAATTCACCTTGCCGACAAGAGAACAGGCGGTGCGTACCACTGCTTCACGCTCGGGTGACAGATCTTCCGGCAGGCCGCGGATCAACGACGCCGTGTCTCCGCTGACGGAGTACACATCTTCTATCAACTCCAGCAGGAGATCCCGCTGCTCAAGCAGCTCGTCCAGCGCTGCGATCTGGTTACGGTTGAAATGATACGCGGTTTTCATCTCCTCTGCCGTTTTTGCGGTAATGGTGATATAGAGGTTTCGCTCCGTCCAGCCATCATCACCGCTGCCGGGGTGGTTGATCGTTTCCACCTCCGTTTTGATTGCGGTCATGTCCCAAAAGACCGCTTTCAGGCGGGCAATGCGGTCGGCATCCATGGTAGCCACGTCCGCGGCGTCCACATCGTCGCTGCCCGCCACCTTCACCGCGAACACCGCCAGAACTTCCACCCAATCGGCAGACTGCCCGGTCACGGAGATGGAGTCGTAGCTGTCCGCTGTTTGCAGGGCTTCCAGCCGCTCATTGAAATCATAGTTGACCTGCGCCACCGCAGCAGAGAGCGGCACAACGCCCGCCTCCCGGCTCTCGTTGGAAAAAAGGATACCAAAGGGGGACGCCACGATTGCCGCCACGAGGATCACCGTCAGGAGCAGCACCAGCACCACCGCACCGCCGCCTGCCGACAGGATCGAGCTGACCGTAGACGCCACTCCTTTCCCGATTTCTTTCACTGCCTGGACTGCCACGCTGCCCAGCTTTTTGGAAGCCCTTCCGCCGCTCTGCGCGGATTCCTGAAGCATCTTCCGCTGCGCCTTTCTCTGTGCCGCCGCCCTTGCGCGGCGCGTGATGATTGCATTGTTCGGCGTTGCGTGGTCAGTTGGTCGAACACGCATGGTGCGCGTGACCTTGGTCATGACCTGTCCGCTCTTGGGGGCAGGACCGCCCTTGACCGATGCGCCCGAATTGCCTTTCTGCGGAGGGGCCGTTGTGCCTCCACGGTCGGACGGTGGAGGTACAATGTGCCGCTCTGCTGTTCTTTTCTCGGCAAGGTTCCGCCGATAGGCGGCTTTTGCGTCCTGTATGGCTTTCTGCCGCCCACGCTCCTGCGGGGCGGCATTTGCGCTTTTTGGACCTCCGCAATTTTGCGGAGGTACGGTCTGATTTCCGACTTCGTTTCGTGCAGCGTGTGATTGCGGCGTATCGGGCAAGTTTCTTCCTGCCGGTGTCACACGGTTCGTGGTTTCGAGCGTTTCTGCCGCAGTACGGCTTTCCGACGCACTATTCCTACCTTGCCGTTTCTGCTCCTGATAATGCTTTACCGCGAGGTATCCGCCGCTCCAGCTGCACCACGGCGCATATTTTTCTCCACGCGGTCGGTGGCGTAACGCACGGGATCGCGGCTTTCCGGCTCCTTTTCCCGCTGCCGCTTGTCCATGTGCTGTTTCAGAAGGGAATCGGCGTCTTTAGGCGCGGGGTTCTTCAACTTTGCCTTTGGCGTGTCCATGCCGGGTCTGATCTTCA
>ERZ779875.1782-NODE-1782-length-13031-cov-2.940428_pt1 | contig 13031 bp, 10 predicted proteins | sample MGYA00511246_ERZ779875 | MGnify/ENA primary metagenome ERZ779875 (study PRJEB29588, sample SAMEA2155093) | human gut metagenome | biome: human gut; feature: human-associated habitat; material: faeces | place: Denmark | collected 2008/2010 ... | reverse complement strand
GTGGCAGGTCTCAAAGTATGCCATCTCGGGCTCGTAGCCAGCCTCAACCAGCGTATCGAAGCCTGCGTGGATCAGCTCGCAGACACCGCCGCACAGAACTGCCTGCTCGCCGAACAGGTCTGTCTCTGTCTCGGTACGGAAGGTAGTCTCTAAAACGCCTGCTCTTGCGCCGCCGATTGCCAGTGCATATGCCAGAGCCAGATCCAATGCCTTGCCGGTAGCATCCTGCTCAACAGCAACCAGACACGGAACGCCCTTGCCTGCCTGATACTCAGAACGAACGGTATGACCAGGTCCCTTGGGAGCGATCATGGTTACGTCTACATCCTTCGGAGGCTTGATGCAGCCGAAGTGGATATTGAAGCCGTGTGCGAACATCAGCATGTTGCCGGGCTCCAGGTTGGGCTCGATGTCTTTCTTGTACATGTCTGCCTGCAGCTCATCGTTGATCAGGATCATGATGATATCTGCTCTCTTTGCAGCTTCTGCAGCAGTGTATACGGTAAAGCCCTGTGCCTCAGCCTTTGCCCAGGACTTGGAACCTTCATACAGGCCGATAATGACATCACATCCGGACTCCTTTGCATTTAATGCATGTGCATGTCCCTGGCTGCCATAACCGATCACTGCAATTGTTTTACCTTCCAATAAAGAAAGGTTGCAGTCTTCCTGATAATAAATCTTTGCCATCTTGGTATCCTCCATATTTTGGTATCTGCTTCTATCTCTGAAAAGGAGGTCAGCCTCCTATCAGTAACATTGTACATTAAAGATTTTTGTTGTCCTCTTCATCGATGTAAACCACACGGTCTACACCTCTTGTAAGTCCCGCAATACCGGTTCTTGCAAGCTCCAGGATCTCATAGCCGGACAATAGATTTAGAAACGCCTCCAGCTTACTCTGGGAGCCGGTTACTTCAATGACCAGGCTCTCTGCCCCGACGTCCACGATCTTGGCACGGAACACGTTTGCAACAGCAATAATGCCTTCCCGTTCCTTGGCATTGGCCCTTACCTTGATCAGCGCCAGTTCGCGGAATACGCTGGAATCCGGCTCCAGCTCACGGATATACCGGACATCCACAAGCTTACCGACCTGCTTTTCTATCTGATCGAGGATTTCATCATCTCCGCTGGCTACAATGGTAATCCGGGTAAAACGCGGATCAGCCGTTACGCCTGCAGTAATGCTTTCAATATTGTAACCCCGTCTGGAAAACAGCCCGGAAATCCGACTTAATACGCCGGAGGTATTGTCAACAATTAGCTGAAATGCCTTCTTATGCATCGCTTCGTTTCCTCCCTGTACAACACCCGGCTCTTCTGCCGGGCTGCCTGATCACCCTATGCGCTTTATTTTAGCAATGTTCGCATAGCATGTCAACGTATGAGTTTCCGGCATGTCATTCATAACCGGAAGTTATGGCTTTTTATTTTACGCAAAATCTGTGTTATAACGCAGGATCGCCTGATATCGAAATCCCGCCAAACTGTCTGCAGAATGTAATGTCCTCACTGCACCTGCAACAGCTTCCCCATTCAGTTTTCCTGATCGTGGCATTTCTGCAGCGCCACAGTTCCGGTGCGGGCAACTTCCACGATGCTGATTGAATTGAGCATCTTTAAGAATAACTGCACGCGGTCCGGCACGTCGCAGATTTGGATCATCATCTGATATTTGCTCATATCTACGATCTGCGCGTTTAAAATGTTGCAGATTTCCATAATATCCCTGCGATTGTTCCGGTTATATTTTACCTTCACCAGCATCAGCTCCCTGCTGATGCTGGCCGGCTCGTCGAAGGTCTTTACTTTAATGATATCCAGTTTCTTATTTAACTGCTTTTCGATTTGTTCTAACGTGTGGTTATCGCCGCTGGATACGATCGTCATGCAGGAAACACTCGGATCGTCTGTCTCTCCAACCACCAGACTGTCAATGTTAAACGCTCTTCTGGAAAACAGCCCCGCAACCTTGCAGAGAACACCGGAGCGGTTTTCCACCAGTACAGAATATATCTTCTTCATCGGTTTGTTCCTCCCTCCGTTATTTTACCGTATCCATCGGATTGATGACGCATTCCATCAAAACAGCGTCCTCATCCTTTAAAAAGGCGTCGATCGCCTCGTCCATCTTGTCCGGAGCCTCCAGACGGATAAAGTCCATGCCGTAGGCCTGTGCCAGCTTTTCCAGATCAGGACCGCCGCCGAGCTCTACGACAGAGTAACGTCCCTTGTAAGTATTCTGCTGGTACTCCCTTACCATACCAAGATAATGATTTGCAATTACCACAATTTTCACCGGAACCTGATACTGACGCATCGTCGCAAATTCCATCATGGACATCTGGAACGAACCGTCACCGCAGACTGCAACGACCTGTCTGCCCGGTGCGCCCAGCTTTGCGCCCATCGCCGCAGGAATGGAATAGCCCATCGTTCCCATACCGCCGGAGGTCAAAAAGCTGCCTTCACGGATCTTGCAGTTTCTGCATGACCAGATCTGGTTCTGTCCCACGTCTGCCACATAAACTGCGTCTTGCTCCATTTTATCGGAAAGCCTGCGCACGAACTCCGCCGGATCGACAAAGGCAGGATCGGGCTTTCTCGTATCTGCCATCGTCTTTTCATATTCCTGCAGGCAGACTACCCATTCGCTGTAATCCCCGTCTAACTCCTGTTCAAGCATATCGGAAAAAATGTGTTTTGCATCGCCGACCAGCGGGATCGTCGGGCCTGCGTTTTTTCCGATTTCCGCAGGATCGACATCCATATGGACGAGCACCTTATTTTTCGTGATGATTTCCGGCTGGTTGACCGCACGATCCGCCACTCTCGCGCCGACCATAATTATCATGTCCGCCTCGTTCATTGCGCGGTTTGCGCACGGTGCGCCGTTGTTGCCGACCATACCGAAATACAGCGGGTCTTCTGTCTGCATCGCGCCGATGCCCATCATAGTTGTTACAACCGGAATTTTGTGACGGTGGGAAAATTCCCGTAAAAGCTTCTGCGCATCGCCAAGCAGCACGCCGCCGCCTGCGCAGATGACCGGACGCTTTGCCTTTTCCAGCTCGGCAATTACCTTTTTGATCTGCACGATATGTCCTTTTACAGTCGGTTTATAGGTGCGCATGCTCACGCTGTCCGGATATTTGAATTTGCGTACCGGCGCATTCTGCACATCGATCGGAACGTCGATCAGGACAGGACCTTTTCTGCCGGTATTTGCAATATAAAACGCTTCTTTAAAAATTTGCGGAATGTCCTCTGCATTTTTGACCAGATAGCTGTATTTGACAAAGGATTCCGCCGCTCCAGTGATATCCGCCTCCTGGAACACATCACTGCCGATCAGCTCGCTGTTGACCTGTCCGGTAATGCACACAAGCGGAATGCTGTCTGCAAAAGCTGTTGCGATACCAGTAATCAGGTTTGTCGCACCGGGACCGCTCGTTACCGCGCATACGCCCACCTTGCCGGTCACGCGAGCCAGACCGCTGGCTGCATGCGCCGCATTCTGCTCCGTCCGGATCAGAACAGATTTGATATCCGTATCCAACAGGCTGTCATAAAACGGACAGATCGCAACCCCCGGATATCCAAATACCATTTCTACGCCTTCATTTTCAAGGCATTTTACCATTGCCTGTGCACCATTCATGCTGCATCTCCTCCTTGCTGCCACCCTGTCAGCGTTTTGTGCGATTCATCGCACCTCTGTATGTTCATCTTAATTTTATCATCTTAAACTATCGTTTTACCGTTTGAACTTCCCGAAAAACTCCGCCAACGGCTCCACAACTGCTCCCAGATCACGGATCGCGCTGTTTAAGCTTTCGATGTCCATCCGGTTTAACTTCTCCGTCGCCTGGCTTAACGCCTCGCTGCTCTGCCAAACCAGACCGTTTTCATCAAACAGCGTCTGAATATCCGTCAGTGTCTCCTGCGCCGTCTGCAGCGTGTCTGTCGCTTCCACCAGCGTCTCCTGTCCCTGACTGATAATCTGCAGCATCGGCGGGACGATAAGCAGAAAAACTGCGATGACCGCCGCTGCCAGAACACAGCCTGCCGCAGCCAAAATTCTCGTCACGAAAAGCTGCTTTTTTAACGAAGCCGTCTGCTGTCTGTTCTGCTCTGTCAGCTCTTCCAGCAAACTGATCACATCCCTGGATCTTTCTTCCATCTGATCTTCCCCCTGTTGGAAATTTTTCAAAGCAGCGCTGATCTCACTCCTGCATTCCGACCAGGCGCTTTGCCAGCCGGACGGCGTCCGCCGCATCCCGAGAATAGCCATCTGCATGGATTTCATCTGCATAATCCTGCGTAATTACTGCACCGCCGATCATAATTTTTGCCGTTACGCCCTTTTCTTTCGCATATTCAACGACATTTCTCATTTCCTGCATCGTCGTCGTCATCAGGGCAGAAAGTGCGATAATCTGTGCGTTGTGCTCGATTGTAGCTTCTATGATTTTCTCTTTCGGAACGTCCTTTCCGAGGTCGATGACCTGAAAGCCGTAGTTTTTCAGCATCAGCGCGACGAGGTTCTTGCCGATATCGTGGATATCCCCCGCAACCGTCGCAATGACGACTACCGGCATCTTTTCCGAAGTCTGATCCTGCAAAAGTAGCGGCTCCAAAATGCCGATGCACAGCTTCATCGTCTCCGCACTCGCAATCAGCTGCGGTAGGAAATATTTTCCCTTATCGAACAGCTCACCGACCTCGTTGATCGCCGGAAGCAGCTGTCCGTGCAAAAGCTCCTGTGGGGAATTGCCAGCCTCCAGCGCTTTTTTCGTCAAATCCTCTGCGATTTTGCGTTTTCCCTTTAGCACTGCCTCTCGCACCCGCTCTGCCGCCTGCTGCTGTGGTGTTTTTGTACCCGCTGCTTTCTGCCGGGCCGCGCCGTCTTGGACTTGCGTATTTCCCGGCTGGTTTGCCGTCACAGTGCTGCCTTCAGATGCCTGCAGGCTTTGCCGAAGCAGCGCTTCCTTTTTGGCATCCGCCTCTTCCCGACGTTCCTTTGCCTGACCGGAAAATTCGATATAACGGATATCACTGTCTTCTTTATTTAACAAAAGATCCGACGCAAATGCAGCGCCGACCAAAATATCCTGGCTTGGATTTGCAATCGCCATCGTCAGTCCGGACGCGATCGCCATCGTCAGAAACGCACTGTTAACGCAGCTTCTTTCCGGCAGGCCGAACGAAATATTCGAAAGTCCGCAAGTCGTTGCCAGACCGTTTCTATGGCAATACCGGATCGTTTCCAACGTTTCCAACGCCGCCTGTTTGTTCGCGCCGACCGTCGCCACCAGACCGTCCACAATAATATCCGTCTTTTTCATGCCCAATTCCAACGCGCGCGCCACAATTTTTTCGATGATGGAAATCTTCTCATTCAAATTTTTGGGCAGTCCCTCGTCCGATAGCGGCAAAAGGACAAACATCGCGCCGTATTTTTTTGCCAACGGCAGCAGCTTTTCGAACTTTTCGGATTCCAACGAAATCGAATTGATCAGTGCGCGTCCCGGATAACGCCGAAGCGCTTCCTCCTGCACGTCCACATGGCTGGAATCGATGGACAGCGGCAGCTTCCTCACACCCGCTACCTCTTCCAGCGCCTGCAGCATCATCGCCTTTTCGTCGATTCCGCTCATGCCCATGTTGACATCCAGAATCGACGCACCGCGTTCTTCCTGCTCCTGTGCAAACTGCGTTACAAGTTCAAAGCTGCCCTCGCGCAGCTCCTGCTGCAGCTTCTTTTTACCGGTAGGATTGATTCGTTCGCCAACGATCAGAAACGGTCCGTCCAGGTCAAAGGTCAGGGACGCGCGTTCCGAAGTCAGTGCTCTCTGCGTCGGGTTTCCATGCACCGGAACCGGTCTTCCTGCCAGCCGGTGGGTCATTTTGCGGATATGCTCCGGCGTCGTGCCGCAGCAGCCGCCCAAAATCTGCGCCCCTGCGTCCAGCAAAAGCTCCATATCTGCGCCGAATTCCTCCGGTCCCATATCGTAAACGGTTTGCCCTTTTTCATCCAAAGACGGAAGTCCTGCGTTTGGCTTTGCGATGATGGGGATATCCGTCACCTTCGCCATCCTGCGGATGACCTCTGCCATCTGATCCGGTCCGGTTGAACAGTTTGCGCCGACCGCGTCTGCGCCCAGACTCGACAAAACGATCGCCGCCGTCGCCGCATCTGTCCCGAACAGGCTTCTTCCGTCCGACTCAAACGTCATCGTCACCATGACCGGAATATCCGGGCACGTCTCTTTTGCCGCAATGAGCGCCGCCCTCGATTCCTGCAGGCTCATCATCGTTTCCACCACGAGCAGGTCTGCTCCTGCTTCTGTAATATACCGGATCTGTTCTTTATAAACGTCGATCAGTTCTTCAAAATCCAGCGGGCCCATCGGCTTTAGCTGCTGCCCTGTCATCGTCAGATCGCCTGCTACCAGCGCCTTCCCATCTGCAGCCCTTTTGGAGATTTCGACTAATTTGTGATTCAGTTCTTCTATCCGGTCCTCCAGATCGAATTCCTTTAATTTGATCCGGTTTGCCGTAAAGGTCGGGGCATACAGAATATTCGTCCCTGCTTCCAGATATGCTTTCTGAAGTCCGCTCATAATCTCTTCATGCTCTGTAATCCATAGCTCCGGGCACACCCCGACAGGCATTCCCTGCTTCTGAAGATTCGAGCCGGTTGCCCCGTCCAGAAAAAGCAGACCGCTTTGTGCCAGCCTGCGAAATTCTTCTTTTGTCATTGCTCCTCATTTCTGCACTTTTCCTCTGTGCATTGAAAAAGTTTATACTATTCTAGCACGATTTTCCGGAAAAGAAAAGACGAACTGTTTTCACTTGTCACAAAATCCAAAATGCGGTATCCTATAGAGGTCAAAACAGCCTGCAGACAGGACGCAGAATGCGCGATTGCTGCGGCATTCTTACTTCAAAAAATGAAAAGGAGCGCTTATGTATTGTACAAGAAACGTATCCGACTCTGTCGTATGGGTCGGCGCAAGCGACCGTCGCCTTGCTTTATTTGAAAACCTTTTTCCTATTCCGCGCGGTGTTTCCTATAACTCTTATCTGATCCTCGATGAAAAAACCGCCCTGCTGGACACAACGGATGCTTCCGTCACCAGACAGTATCTGGAAAACGTCAGCCACAGTTTAAACGGCAAACCGTTAGATTATCTGGTCATCAACCATATGGAGCCCGATCACTGCGCCAATATCGCAGAGCTTCTGCTGCGTTATCCGCACCTGACGCTTGTGGGCAACGTCAAAACCTTCGCCTTTGTCAGCCAGTTCTACGACCTCGACTTAACCGGACGCACCCTGACTGTCAAAGAGGGCGACACCCTTTGCCTCGGCTCCCATACCCTGCACTTCTTCCTCGCACCGATGGTGCACTGGCCGGAAGTCATGGTTACTTATGAAGAGACCGAACAGATCCTGTTTTCCGCAGATGCGTTCGGCAGCTTCGGCGCATTAAACGGCCATCTGTTTGCAGATGAAGTAAACTTCGACCGCGACTGGCTCGATGATGCCAGACGTTACTACTGCAATATCGTCGGCAAATACGGAATACAGGTACAGGCAGCACTCAAAAAGCTCTCTGCCCTTTCCATCCGCACGATCTGCCCGCTGCACGGTCCCGTATGGAGAGAAAACCTGGAATACCTGCTGAGCAAATATGACCTCTGGAGCAGATATGTTCCCGAAGACAACGCTGTTGCAATTTTCTATGCCTCCATGTACGGTGACACCGAAAATGCAGCCAACATCCTCGCAGCCGGACTTGCAGAGGGCGGCATAAAAAATATCGCGCTCTACGATGTTTCCGTCACCGACGTCTCTGTCCTGATCGCGGAAGCGTTCCGCTGCAGCCATCTTGTTTTTGCAGCGCCTACCTACAACAATGGCGTTTACCCTGCTATGTACAACTTCCTTCACGATATGGGCGCACTGAGCCTGCAGAACCGCACCATCGGTCTGATTGAAAACGGAACCTGGGGTCCTGTCAGCGCAAAGCAGATGCAGCAGCTGTTTTCTGAAATGAAGCAAATGAACGTCCTGGAGCCTGTCGTTACCGTAAAATCCTCTGTCAAGGAAGATTCCCTTGCCGCCTTATGCGCCCTCAAAGACCGCATTCTGGCGTCTTGTACGAGATGATGCGCGCAAAAACAGCGTTGGCTTCTTTGTCCCTGCTGCTTGCCCTCTCCCTTTCCGGCTGCGGAAGCGATTCTGCCCTGACCGATTACACCAGCCAGATGAATACGTTTTATGATGCGTTTTCTTCCGGAACACTGGCACTCGAGCAGATCGATCCGTCTTCCGAAACTGCACAGGAAGAGCTGCTTTCCGGTCTGGATGAACTGACCGCCCTGACGGACAGCCTCGCGGACATCTCCGTTCCGAAGCGCTATGCCGACGCCGGAATCGACGAGCTGGCTGCCCAGGCGGCGGAACACATGCAGGAAGCGGACAGCCTGTACCACGAAGCCTGCAGCGCAGAGACTTTCGACCAGGAACGCGCCAGCGCCGCACAGGAACATTATCAGCGCGCAATGAAACGAATCCATTACATCGGCATCATGCTGCAGGGCAGGACGCCGGACGATGAAGAGATTACCATCATTCACGAAACAACCGACTGGACGGGCGGAGATTTGCCGGATACCAGCGACGGAACGGTAGAGTGAGCGGTCGCATTTTCCCATAGAACATATTCTACGCCGCATGGTTTACCGACTGCAGTGTAGCGAATGTAAGATCGATTTTTTCTACAACAAAAAGCCGCTGTAGTTTTTACATCTTTCAGAGTCAGTTTTAAACTCCGACCCGGAAAGCATGTAGAAACTACAGCGGTTTTCTATTTTTTATCTCATCCTTATTGCATACAGCATCGGTTCACAGCTTTCTGCTGCCAGCATCTGGCATTCCGAACACCCGCACCTGCCAGCGTCCAGCCTCAGAATTTCTCGTACTGATCCACATCCACTACAAAGACGGTACATCCGCCGACCTGCATATCGATCGGGATCATCGAGTTTGCGCCAGGGCCAAGACTTCCGGTCGACATGGAGGGCATCGTATATTTGACGGACTGACGCGCACCTGCGCATTCCTTTAAAATCTTGAGCGCGCCGGGAACCTGTTCATCCTCCGTACCGATGACCAGCGTGACGTTCTTGTTTTTCAAAAAGCCACCGGTGGTAGAGAGCTTGGTTACCCAGTATTTTTCCTTGTTCAGCTCTTCTACGGTTTCATCCACATCTTCCGAATGCAGCATGGCAAATATCATTTTCATAACAGATTCCTCCTGTCCGCGATGGGTTGCAGTTTTTTTCTATTATATACAGACCACCGGAAAAAAGCAATCTCAAAGCGTCTTCTTCATGTAATAATGTGTATGTCCCTTTGGTGCATTGGTAAGCGTACCGAATATTTCATAGCCCTGCTTTTCATAAAAGCCCGGTGCCTGAAAATCAAACGTATCCAGCTGTGCCATATAACAGCCTGCTGCTTTCGCTTCTTCTTCTACTTCTTTTAACAGTCTGGCAGCAATGCCCTGTCCCCGGTAATTCTCCGCCACCCATACAGACTCAATCGAAAGGATGTTCCAGAGGATACTGCATGCCAGTACACCGCCGACCAGTTCATTTTTTTCATTATAGGCGCAGCGGCAGAATTTAACAAAAGGCTCCCCTTGTCTGCAGGGAACCTTCCGTAAATTATATGCAACCAGCTGATCGTCTAATTCTTCTTCGTCTGCAACGGACGGAGCATCAAACCGGAAGCGATTATTCATGACATGCCTCGCATTTGCAGCCAGGGCCTTTTTCGAGCATTTCCTTTGCGGTATGCCATCCGAGACAGGCACATTTTACACGCGCAGGCATATGCGCCACATCCGCCAGGATCGAGGATTCCTCCAGCTCGTCCATTTCCTCCTCCGAAGCCTTGCCCTGAATCATGCGCAGGAAAATATCTGCAAGGTGCAGTGCTTCATCCTTGGATTTGCCGATAATCAGATCGAGCATCATATCTGCAGATGCCTGCGACACCGCACAGCCGTCTCCCTGAAATGCGCCGTCTACGATCTTGTCATCTTCTACCTTTAACAGCAGGACGATGTCATCCCCACAGCTGGGATTTACACCCTCCAGCGCCATGTTTGCACCCTCCAGGGTGTGCTTATGATAAGGGTGTACATTATGCTCTGTCAGACTCTCATTGTAAAAGGTCTTACTCTCCATACCCCATTCTCCTTCTCAGTGTTTTGAGGCTCTGCGTAAAGCGCAGAACTTCTTCTTCCGTATTATAAAAAGCGAGGCTCGCACGTGTCGTGGACGGTGTTTTTAAATACGCCAGCAGCGGCTGTGCACAGTGATGTCCCGCGCGGACAGCGATTTTATCGGAATCCAGAATCGCAGCCACATCATGGGGATGCACATCCTGAACCGTAAACGCCAAAATACCATGATGGTCTTCGGGGCGGTCGGAGCCGATGATATGCACATACGGATTCTTCTTCATCTCTTCCATTGCCAGCGCTGTCAGCTCATCCTCACGCTTTGTGATCTCCTCAAAACCGATTCCTTCGATATAACGGATCGCTTCGCCCAGCGCATACGCGCCTGCAGCGTTGACGGTTCCCGCCTCGAATTTATGCGGCACCTCAGCATAGGTTGCACCGGTGCGGGTCACATATTCGATCATTTCGCCGCCGGTCAGGAAAGGAGGCATTTTTTCCAGCCACTCCATCTTGCCGTACAGCGCACCAATTCCCATCGGAGCCAGCATCTTATGTCCGGAAAAGGACAAAAAATCCACATCCAGCTCCGACACATTAACCGGCATATGCGGCACACTCTGCGCGCCATCCGCTACCAGTACGATGCCCTTTTCGTGACAGAGGCTGGCTATGCCTTTGATATCGTTGACACAGCCTAACACGTTGGACATCTGGGTAATTGCCATAATTCTCGTCTTTTCCGTCAGGACAGCTGCCACGTCTTCCAGCGTGATTTTGCCGTCTTTGGAGCATTCCACGAACTTTAACTGCGCTCCGGCACGTTTTGCCGCATGCTGCCAGGGCAGCAGATTGCTGTGATGCTCCATAATGCTGACTACCACTTCATCTCCGGGTTTCAGCAGCAGGCTTCCCAGGCTGTAAGCGACCAGATTCAGGCTTTCCGTTGCATTTCTGGTAAAAATGATCTCTTCCGGACGGGCTGCACCAATAAAGTGCTGTACCGTTTTACGGGCATCTTCATAACATTTCGTCGCATTCTCACTCAGTTCATATAAGCCGCGCAGCGGATTCGCATTATGGCATTCATAAAACTCCCGCTCTGCCCGCAGCACGCACGCAGGCTTCTGGGAAGTCGCCGCACTGTCCAGATAGGTCAGATCCGGATTTGCCAGAAGCAGCGGAAAATCTTCACGAATTTTTTTCACATTCATCAGCTGCATCTCCTCCCAGATAAGCTTTTACCAGTTTCTGCGCAGTTTCATCCGGAATCTTCTGGCATACCGCTTCGATTCTCGCATCCGCCATCAGTGCATATGCCTGTTCCTCCGAAATTCCGCGCGCCTGCATATAAAACAGCGTCTCTTCATCCAGCTGTCCGATCGATGCGCCGTGGCTGCCCTTGACATCCTCTTCCGCACAGAGAATCAGCGGAATGGTCTGATTTACCACATCGTCGCCCATCAGCAGCACATCTTCTTTTTCTGCTCCGACAGATTCTGCTGAGCCGTGCTGAAAGTCGATCGTTCCGCGGAACAATTTCGAAGACGCATCCTTCAATACGCCGGACGCATTGATCTCGCTGTTTGTACGTTTTCCCTCATGCAGCGCTACATAGTTCATGTCCAGACGCTGATCGTCCTGTAACAGATAACCGATATCGGACTGCAGGGAGCTTTCATTTCCGAGAAGCTCTGTCTGGCATCCCTGATAAATCTTTCCGCCGCCCAGGAAAATGTGCACCATTTCAATGCGTCCCTGATCCTCGCAGATGCTTCCGACATCATTTAAAACACGGAACCCTTTGCCGAGGCAATCGATCTGAACGAGACGCAGCAGTGCGCCTTTTCCGACCTTTGCGCGGGTTCTCACGCTGCAAAGTCCCTCTGCATCTGCATCGGATGCATAATCCATCACAACGGTCATCTCGCTGTTTTCTTCTGCAATCAGATCGATCAGATCCAGACTTGCAGTCTGATCCTTACAGACAAAGCCAAGACGCAGCGCAGCTGCCTCTTTTCTGCCTGCAGGCATCCGGTAAGCTTTTGCTGCAAAGCCTGACTGCTCTGCCAGCTTGTCCATGTCCGGTCCCATACCGGTTTTGATCGGTTCCAGTGTGCTTGCTTCTACCGCAAACGTTTCCGGAATTTCTTCTTTTTCCAAAGCCTGTCTGTCTGCTTTTACCTGCTTTACTTCCGTTTCATTCATCCGAAGCCAGTTCCAGGTCTTTGCAGGCAGGAAATTTATTTTCATATCCATGTTGATTCCTACTTCCTCTCATTTCGCTGCAGATTCGTTTTCCTGCAGCCTTACCCGATGCTGCCTTTCATTTCCAGACGGATCAGATTGTTCATCTCGACCGCATATTCCAGCGGAAGCTCTTTCGAAACATTATCCGCAAAGCCGCTGACGATCATCGCTCTGGCATCTTCCTCGGAAAGTCCTCTGGACATCAGATAAAAGACTGCTTCGTCGCTGATCTTGCCGATCTGCGCCTCATGTCCGATATCCGCATCCTTTGTCCGGATATCCATTGCCGGAATCGTATCCGATCTGGAACGGTCATCCAGCATCAGGGACTCGCAGGAAACGGAGCTCTTGCTGTGCTTTGCCTGCTTTGTAACTACAACGCTGCTACGGAACGTGCTCACGCCGCCGTCCTTGGAAATCGATCTCGTATTCATATAGGAAGAAGTGTTCGGAGCGCTGTGTACGACCTTCGCACCGGTGTCCAGGTTCTGACCTTTGCCTGCAAAGGTAATGCCGG
>ERZ779875.1779-NODE-1779-length-13054-cov-4.557120_pt1 | contig 13054 bp, 9 predicted proteins | sample MGYA00511246_ERZ779875 | MGnify/ENA primary metagenome ERZ779875 (study PRJEB29588, sample SAMEA2155093) | human gut metagenome | biome: human gut; feature: human-associated habitat; material: faeces | place: Denmark | collected 2008/2010 ... | reverse complement strand
TCAAGCTGATCGAGGACAACCCGGAGAAGGTCGTGATCTGGCTTTCTCCCAGTGAATATATCTTCAAGACCCAGCTGGAAAGCCTGAAAAGGAACGACCCGGATTTTCCGCTGGCAAACGTTCACTTTTATACCTATGCCAAACTGATGTGCTGCACGCAGGCGCAGCTGGACGAAATAGCAGCGCAGAAGCCTGCCTATATTATACTCGATGAATTCCACCGTGCCGGTGCTGAATGTTGGGGCGAAAGCACGGTGGCTTTATTAAAGTTATGCCCGGATGCAAAGCTTCTGGGGCTGACGGCAACAAACATCCGATATCTGGATAATAACCGCGATATGGCCGAAGAGCTTTTCGATAGCCGTGTTGCGAGTGACATGACCCTTGGCGAAGCAGTCGTCAGGGGTATTTTGCCTGCCCCGAAATATGTGACCACGGTCTACCAGTACCAGAAAGCACTTGCAAAGTATCAGGCACGAGTGGACAACCTGCGGACACCGGGCATTCGGGATGTGAATCAGAAATATCTGGATGCGTTGCGCCGCGCACTGGAGCAGGCAGACGGCTTGGACAGGGTCTTTGCCCATCATATTACAAACAAATCTGGAAAATACATCGTGTTCTGCGCCAACAAAGAGCACATGGACGAGATGGTGTCCCATGTGCCGGAGTGGTTCGCCGGGGTCAATCCAGATGTTGTGGTGTACGAAGCTTACTCCGATGACCCGAATACGGATAAAGCGTTTGCGGATTTCAAGACAGACACGAGCAACCGGCTGAAGCTGCTGTTCTGCATCGATATGCTCAACGAGGGCGTCCATGTGGATGGTATTTCTGGTGTGATCCTGTTCCGGCCAACGATTTCACCCATCATCTACAAGCAACAAATCGGTCGCGCCCTGACCGCCGGAGATACCGCAACCCCGCTGATTCTGGATGTGGTCAACAACTTTGAAGGCCTGACCAGCATTTCCGACCTGCAAAGCGAAATGCAGGAGGCAGTTCACCGGCTCTATGCCAACGGCGAGGGCGATAAAATCGTCACCGAGCGGTTTGAGGTCATCGAGCAGGTGCACGACTGCCGGGTACTGTTCGAGCAGCTGCAAGCAAGCCTTTCCTCCGGCTGGGAGCACTATTTTTCCGAGGCGAGCATCTACTACGCAGAGCATGGCAACCTGAACGTCCCAAAACTGTATACCACGCCCGGAGGTCTGAGCCTCGGTGTGTGGCTGGTGACCCAGCGCCGTGTGCGCGAGGGACAAATCCAAGGCAATCTGACCGAGCAGCAGATCGCGCGGCTGGACAGCATCGGCATGGTCTGGGGCAACCGGAAGGAAATTGCGTGGCAGCACGGATTTGAGGTCGCAAAGAAATACCACGACACCTATGGAAACCTGATGGTGGCCAGAAAGTATGTAGACCCGGACGGCTATCCCTTGGGACAGTGGATTCTTAAGACCCGGCAGCAAAAGCTGAATGACCGCTTGAAGGAAGAACGCATCGCACAGCTTGATGAGATCGGCATGGTGTGGAGCGTTTTTGATGCCAAGTGGGAAAAGGCTTATGCGCTGGCTGCGGCCTATTATGAGGAGAACGGTAACCTGAACATCCCGCGTTCCTATGTGACAGCGACTGGTGAACGGCTGGGACAATGGGTCGCAAGTCAGCAATGGGCGTACCCGAAAGGAAAGCTGACGGACGAACAGGTCGAGCGGCTGAACAGAATCGGGATGTACTGGGGCAACCGCAATGACCGCCAGTGGAACGAAGGCTATCAGGAGGCAAAGTGCTACTTTGATGCCCACGGCGATCTGAACGTCCCTGCCGATTATGTATCACCGTGCGGATATAACCTTGGAAATTGGGTCAAGCGGCAACGGTATACCCGACAGAATCCCGAAAAAAGCTGCGCGGTTCTGACAGAGGAGCGGATTGCAAAGCTGGATGCCATTGGGATGCGGTGGGAGAAAAGCAACCCGAAGCGCTCGTCTAGACAGACGGCGCAAGCCGAAACCGTTACGGCAAAAGCGGGTTGAAACAAGTCAAACGAAAGATAAAAGCAACTGCTTTGTGTGCTGTTAGGAACGATTGAGCTTGTGGCAAATTGCGAAAAGGAAACCGCTCAGGCGGGATGATCGAGTGAGGAGATATTGAATGATTGCTGGAAATAAAACAACTGTAAACGGTTCTATGAACTATTATGTGCAAGAATCACCAGGTGTAAAACGGCGATGCTATGCATTTGTGAAAAGAGCGTTTGATATTGTGGCCTCTGCTGCCGCTTTAATCATTTTGTCACCCATCATGTTGATCGCAGCAATTTTGGTTTATGTGGATGATCCGGGAAAGGTGTTCTACGGTCATGTCCGAATCGGCAAAAACGGAAAGCCGTTTAAGATGTGGAAATTCCGTAGTATGTACATGAACGCCGATAAAATGATCGATCTGCTTACGCCGGAGCAGGCAAAGCAGTACTACACGGAATTCAAAATCGACAATGATCCACGCATAACTAAGATTGGAAACTTTTTACGGAAAACCAGTCTGGACGAATTGCCGCAGCTTTTCAATGTACTTTGCAATGATATGAGTCTGGTAGGCCCTCGTCCACTGATCGAGTCGGAAATTCAGACCTATTATGACGATACCCACGATGTACTGCTGGCTGTAAAGCCGGGTGTTACCGGGTATTGGCAAGCGTATGCGCGAAATAATGCGACCTATCAAAGTGGCGAACGGCAGAAAATGGAAATGTATTACGTTCGAAACGCTTCGCTGTGGCTGGATATCAAAATCCTGTTTAAAACCGTAGAGAGCGTCCTGAAGAAAAGTGGAGCACAGTAATAAAAGCATCAAGATCAAAGGGGATAGCATGACAGAACCTATAAGAGTTGCGCAGATGATGACCGATATGAACTACGGCGGTGTGGAAATGGTAGTTATGAACTACTACCGACACATTGATCGGACAAAGGTTCAGTTTGATTTCTTTGCACTGGAAGGCTCGGCAGTACCTCAGAGAGAAGAAATCGAGCGACTCGGCGGACGGGTTTATATTGTGCCGAAGTACACGCATCTTTCGGCATATGAGAAGGAAATCATTCGGCTTTTTAAGCAAAACCAATATAAAATAGTTCACTCCCATATGAATACACTTAGTGTTTTTTCATTGTGGGGGGCCAAAAAAGCAGGCATTCCGAACAGGATTGCGCACAACCACTCGACAGCCGGTAAAGGAGAGACGAAGAAGAACATTATTAAATATGCGCTCCGACCGTTTGCTAAAATCTATCCAACAAAGTTGTGCGCTTGCTCACAATATGCAGGTGAATGGCTTTATGGAAAAAACGCAGAGTTTCAGGTGTTCAACAACGCAATCGATTTGAGCCGTTATTCCTACGACCCACAAAAAGCTGCAGCCGTGCGAAAAGAATTAGGGTTGGAAGATAAGCTCGTTGTAGGTCATATCGGTAGATTTTGTTACCAGAAAAATCATGACTTCCTGATCGACATTTTCAACGAACTCCACAAGCAGCGGCAAGAGGCCGTTCTACTTCTGATTGGAGAAGGTGAACTGGAGCAAGACATCCGTAACAAAGTCAAGAAACTAGGTTTAACGGATAGTGTCCGTTTCATGGGCAAGCAAAAGGACACAAGTAGATTTTATCAAGCGATGGATTGCTTTGTTCTGCCTTCCCGATATGAAGGGCTTCCGGTCGTTGGTGTAGAAGCACAGGCGGCAGGAGTACCTTGCGTCATGGCTGATGTGGTAACACCGGAAACAAAAATTCTTGAGTCAACGGCATTCGTTTCACCTGAAGAATCTGCAGTGAATTGGGCGATGGCTGTCTTAGAGAGTACATCTCATTATCAGAAAAAAGACACAAGTGCGGAAATGCGAAAAGCAGGTTTTGATATTGTTACTGAAGCAGAAAAATTAGAAAGATTCTACTACAAACTGCTTTGATCTATGTAATAGGCAGGAGAAAATAAATGGATTCAAAAATCAAAGTTGCAGAATTTATATCACGCCTTGAATTCGGTGGAGCAGAAGCTATGTTGCTGAACTATACAACCCACTTTCAGCATCCGGAGCAGTTTGACCTTCACATTATCACGCAGGACATCAACGATGACGACTGCATCCGTCAATTTGAAGATGCAGGCTATACCGTTCATATTGTAACACATAAACGTAAGAGCATCGCCAAAAATGTCGGAGAGGTTTATCAAGTGCTGAAGCAAGAGCACTTTGACATTGCTCACAGTCACATGACACTGACAAATTTTTATGTTTTGCTCCTTGCAAAGATGCTTGGTGTCCGGGTACGCATTTCTCATGCGCACAGTGCCTTCCGAGAGGATAACTTAAAAGCAAAACTGGCATTTCCAATTTTGAAAAGTCTGAATCGTCTTGCAGCTAACGTTTGGATGGCGTGTGGATATGATGCCGGCGTGTTTTTGTACGGAACGGATGCAGTAGACCATCAAAAGGTTTATATGATGCGCAATGCAATCGATTTGCAGCGGTTTCAAAGGAACGATAAAACACGTCAGATGATACGCGAAAAGTATGCAATAGGTGATGCTTTGTGTGTTGGTCATGTTGGTCGATTTTGCACACCGAAAAATCACTCGTTTGTTTTAGAGATTTTTAATGCTGTAAGAAAAATCACGCCTGCATCAAAGTTTTTGCTGGTAGGAGACGGTGAACTGCGAGGTGAAGTCCTTGCGAAAATAAAGGAACTGCATCTGGAAAATTCTGTTGTGCTCACAGGTAATGTTACAAACACGAATGAATTATATCAGGCAATGGACGCTTTTATTTTACCATCTCTTTATGAAGGGCTTCCGGTGGTATCAATTGAAGCACAAGCAGCAAATTTGCCGTGCCTGATTTCGGAAAATGTGGATCATCGCTGTGCCATGACATCCAATGTACATTTCCTTTCTATCCAGAAATCAGCGGATGAATGGGCAAAAGAAATCCTGAAGTATGCTGCACAGCCACACAGCGATGATAGTATCGAGGCGTTGACCAAGGCTGGTTACAACATTGAAACCGAAGCACGAAAGCTGGAAGAACTTTATAAAAACTCAATTAACAAACAGGAGTAACGCTATCATGAAAGTTTTATATATCGTAAAGACACAGCTGCATTATTATCCCCCCTGCATTTCGCAGATTCGTATGCTGAAAGACCTTGGCTATGATGTGGAAGTGCTATATGGAACATCGAATGAGAGTGCATTAAAGCTTCTTGCAAAAGAGAATATTCCCTGCCACAAAGTTGCTGAGATCAAAGATGTGGCAAGTTCTAAAATTGAAAAATTGCAGGATTGGTATAAATTCCGCTGCGGAGTGTTGAATGCTTTGAAACAGTACCCGGAAGATACAGTGCTCTGGTTTGGAACGGCAGAAAGCGCACTCCCTATGAAGGGTGTATTGAACGGAAAGAAGTACGTGCTCTCTCTGCTGGAACTTCTGGATGACTGCCCGCAGAAAGTAAAACTGCTGAAAAATCTTGCACAGAACGCAGCCGCCGTGACGGTTTGTGAGGAAACTCGCGGCTATATCATGCGTTCGTGGTGGAGTCTTCCGGAAGTGCCGTATGTATTCCCGAACAAGCCTTACAACCAGATCACTGACCGCTGTCACGAACCTTCGATTCCTGAAACAAAAGCAGTCGTTGAACGAATCAAAGACAAAAAAGTTGTTCTGTATCAGGGGATTTTGCAGAACACGGACGAGATTTTGGAAGTCGCTAAGGCGTTGCAAACGATGGATGCAGGGTATACCTTGCTGCTGATGGGAATTGATAAGTACCATAGCGTAGACAAAATCAAAGCAATTTATAGTAATGTGGAATATGTCAGCTATATTCCAGCACCGTATCATCTGGAAATTACCAGCTATGCACATATTGGCATAGTTTTTTATCGTAATGATTCTTTAAATAAAGTGTTCTGTGCACCGAATAAAATTTACGAATATTCTGGCTTTGGCATCCCGATGCTTGCAAATGACATTCCGGGTCTGAAAAACACGGTCGGCAATGCCGGTGCGGCTGAATGCATGGAGCTGAAGTCAAATAATATCATTCACGCGATTCAGAAAATTGAAGCAGAGTATGATACCTATTCTGAAAACGCAAAAAAATTCTTTGCTGGAACAGATAACTTGAAGACAATGAAAAAACTGATGGGAAAGATTACGAAGTGATATGATGTCCACAAGCATACGAATGAATCCTCAAATAAATAAAACGGATTTACTGATTTTCGCTTCAGCATTTTCGTTATTCAAAATTGATGCACTTTCATACATTTCACATGGCTTTACATTTTTATATCTGCTCTTGCAGCTTTTCTGCGCCGTGTATTTTTCTTTGAGAGTAATCTCATTGAAAAAAATACATACAATTGATTTAGCAACAATTTTTTTCTGCATCGTCGGCTTTGTTTCAACAGTACTAAATGGGCTTTCTCTCGAAACTTGGATTCGTGAAATGCTACGAATGGTTTCAATGCTTTATTCTGCTCGTTGGGGCCTTGAAAAATGTTCTGAAAAGTTCATCAGAATAAATGCAGTATATGGAGGATTGCTTTGTATTATAAATACGATTTCTGCAATTCTAGTATTTCCAAAGGCACTAATTTATGACAATGGTGTGAGTCCGATTTTTATTCTGGGTGGCGATAACACATCAATTCGACTATACATATTGGCGGTTACATTTTGCGTACTGGAATCTACTCGAAAAACTGATTGTTTCACCTTTATTGTTTGGATGAGTTTTACAGTTTTTACATTTCTTCGAGATATCGGAACGGGTAAAATTTGCTTATTTATAATAACTCTCGGAATTATCTTATTCGTTATACAAGATATTTCACTACCTAGGCATGTAATGCGCTATACAGGAATTGTCAATATCATTCTTTTCTTTCTTCTAATTGTTATCGGAAACATTCAGGTGTTTTCGTACATCATTGTTAAATTATTGCATCGCGACTTAACTCTAACAGCGCGGACTGTTATTTGGAATATTACCCTAGAAAAGATTTCACAAAAACCAATCCTGGGAAATGGCTATGTAACGGGAAAACAATTTGAGAGTATGTTGCCTAGTATTATCGGAGTAAATGCTCACAACACTTATTTGATGGTGATATATATGGGCGGATTTATTATGTTTTTCTTTTTTGTCTTGGTCTATATTTCAGCACAAAAAATGTGTGACAATTATTTGAATCTACGAAAATACAGCATTCTTCTTGTTGCACTTATAGCGATGATGATTAGAGCACAGGTTGAAGGCGGAGACGCGACATTTCTTTTCTTCCTTTTCCATATGATTTATAGCCTTTCTGTCAAAGAACTCTGGAGAAATATATCAACATGCTAAATTGTAAAAAAGAAAATTGTACAGGTTGTGGGGTATGTGCTTATAGCTGTCCGAAGAGCGCAATCAATATGGTAGAGTCTGTTGAAGGCTTTCTCTACCCTAAAGTAGATAGGTCATTATGTGTAGATTGCAACCTGTGCAATAAGGTTTGTCCTTCGCTAAAAAAGCCTTCGATTGGCGATATTGCTGACTGTTATGCTGTTCAATTGATAAATAAAACTACGTTACGGCACTGTGCCTCAGGCGGAGCGTTTTATGGAATTGCACAAACTGTGCTGGAGCAGAATGGTGCGATTTTTGGTGTAGTGGATTTTGGAACAGAATTACGATATCAAAAAGCTACCTCGCTTAAAGAACTTGATGAACTGACAGGATCAAAATATTTTCAGTGCGCTATTTCAGAAAAAGCGTATGGTGAAATCATAGAGAGTACACAAAAAGGACTCACATTGGTCTCGGGTACGCCGTGTATGGTAGCTGCAATCCGGAATCTGCAGAGAATAAACCGTAAAAACCTGCTTACGTTTGAGATTTTGTGTCAAGGTGTTCCAAGTAAAACCGTTATCGAAAAATTTTATTCGGAAATGGCTGCAAAATATGGCTCACCTGTTCAAAACCATGTTTTTCGTTCAAAAGACCGCTATATTGGTCGGAATTATCTGAACCGCTATGAATTCAAGAATGGCAAGGTAGTGTATCTGATTGGTGAGGAAGATCCGCTGTCGCTGTCTTTCCAACGACAGATTTTTTTGAGGGAATCCTGTTACAGCTGTCAGTATGCAAATGAGGCACGGACAGCTGATTTTACAGCAGGCGATTTATGGAAAACTGATGTTAACGGGCTGGACATAGAGCGTGGGTGTTCGGTTTTGCTCTGTAATACCTCAAAAGCTAAATGTTTTTTGGACGAAACAAAAGTCTTTTTGATTGGAAAAATCAATTTCAAAACAGCGTTGGAACACAATATTCCATATCATCATCCCGTCAAACGTCCTAAATGCAGAGACTGGAGCTACAAGCTGTTGTGCAGCGGGATTCCACCCAAAACAGTTACAATTCTCTGCTGTTGGAAATATTATATCAAACGGCTTTTTACAGGAAAAAGAAAATGAAAAAAGTTGGAATTATTACATACCATTTCGCGCAGAACTACGGTGCGGTACTTCAGTGCTATGCGTTGCAGACATACTTATCCCAGCAAGGATATGCAGTCACGGTTTTTGATTTTGTCAGTGAAAAGCAGCAGAAAAACAATGACGTTGTAAAGCATGGAGCCTCTGTCAAAACTGCGGTTGCAAATATCTGTCTGCTTCCGTTTACGCACAGTATCCGAAAAAAGCATGCCCGATTTGTAGACTTCTGCCAAAAGAATCTTCATTTGACTCCGCATTTTTCTACCGTGGAATCGTTGGAGCAATATATTGAAGAAAATGGATATGACGTGGTTATTTCTGGTAGTGATCAAGTGCTGAACCCTAACATCAATGATTTTGAGATAGCTTTTCTGTATCCATTCAAAACTAAAGCAAAAAAAATCGCGTACGCGGCTAGTACTGGTAATGCCTCGCCAGATGATATCCAAAAGATTCAATGCTATCTGGATGACTTTTCAAAAATCTCAATTCGAGAACAAAAAGACCTTGGAAAGTTTGATGCAGAAACGGCGGCACGGTTGTCCGTCGTATGCGACCCTGTTATGTTGCTGCGGGCAGATACTTGGAACAATATGTTGGAGCAACCATCTGGAAAGCCGTATCTGATTTGCTACTTCCTCCATAAGAAACTGTTCCGTGAAGAATTTGCGATTGCGCAAAAAATTGCAAAAGGTCGCGGCTTAGAGCTGAAAGTAATCAATGCAAGATTTGGTCCTAACAGCTTTCGTAAAGGAACGGTTTTTGATGCTGGACCGGGAGAATTTGTAAACTTGATTGCCAACGCTTCTTATATCTGTACGGATTCTTTTCATGGAACGCTCTTTTCTCTGATTTTCCATAAGCAGTTTTCTTGTTTGGACACAAAGCAAAATCATCACGACACTCGCAAAAAGGGATTGCTGGAAAGTGTTGGTGCAACTGCCGCATATCAGAATATCGAAGACCCTCTGAAAATATGCAGCACTTTGAATTATGAAGAGATTGATTGCCGGATGGACGAAATCAGAAAATCCGCAGCCGAGTTTTTGGAGATATCAGATGAATAAAAAACTAGCAGATTTGTTCAAATCAAAGGTTTTAGCAAATAGCGCATGGCTGATCGTTTTGCAGGTATTCAATACTATTGTTCCGCTTCTGACACTTCCGTATATTACGCGCGTTCTTGGAACATCTAATTACGGCGTGTTTTCCCTTGCACTTAATTGGGTGACGTATTTTCAGGTGATCGTTGAATATGGTTTCGGCTTCACGGGTGCTCGTAAAGTTTCTGTTCACGGAGATGATGGCCTGCAAGAACTGTACAGCAGGATTATTACCGCAAGAATTCTATTGTTGTGCGGAACATTTTTTGCAATGAATATTCTAAGTGTAGCTTTGCACGCAAGCAGTGCGCAGTACGTCAGTATGAACATCCTCTTTCTGATTATTCTAGGCGTTGCGTTTCAACTCACATGGCTTTTTCAAGGCAAACAGGACATGAAGTTGATTGCTATTATCAATGCAGTTTCACGCTTGTTCTCGGTACTAATGGTTTTTGCACTGGTACACAGTGAAAATCACCTGTATCTGTACTGCATTTGCTACGCCATAACCTTCCTGCTTTCTGCTGCTCTGGGAATCCTGCTGGCACGAAAAAAATATGGCCTAAAAGTAAGGCTCTGCAAGATTGCAGATGCTATCAGCGAAATCAAAGATGGCTGGTATTTGTTTATTTCGCAGGCTATGTCCAAAATTTTTAGTGGGATTGGAACAACCGTTCTGGGTGCTGTTGCAACGCCAAGTATTGTTGGAATTTATTCGGCAATCTATAAAATTCCATATATTATGGTGCTGTTTTTTAGCCCGATCAGTCAGGCACTTTATCCGCACATTAGCGTTTGTTTTTCAAAGTCATTTGAAAGTGGGCGCAAGACAGTCACCACCGCTGCAAAACTCGTTATTCCAGCTTTCGCGTTAGCAGGACTTGCAATTATACTTCTTCGGGACCATCTGATTCTGATTGCGTTTGGTAAGAATTATCTTGAATATTCTGCAATCATAATTCCGCTCGTTCTTTGGATGCTGTTCAGCGTAATCAATAACTTTATAGGAATACAGTTTTTAGTTGCAAGCGGAAATCAAAAGTTATACAGCCGTGCATTTACAATCGGTTCACTAATAACGGTTGGAATGAATATCCTGCTGGGTGGAGTTTTGGGCATTTATGGGGTTTCTTTTGCAGCACCAATTGGTGAAATGAGTTTGACAATACTATTATATTTTAGTGTAAAAAAAGCCAAACACGGAGGAAATTAAAATGAAGAAAATTATGCTCGTTTTCGGCACTCGTCCAGAAGCAATTAAAATGTGTCCGCTTGTCAATGAACTGAAGAAGCGCAAAGAACTGGAAACTGTTGTTTGCGTGACCGGACAGCATCGTCAGATGCTGGATATGGTTCTTGAGGCATTTGATGTCACCCCTGACTATGACCTGTCCATTATGAAGGATAAGCAGACGCTATTCGACGTAACTACCAATATTCTGAATAGTATCAAGGCTGTTCTGGAAAAGGAAAAACCTGATGTAGTTTTGGTACACGGCGATACATCTACGACCTTCGTGACTGCATTGGCTTGCTTCTATATGCAGATTCCTGTGGGCCATGTGGAAGCTGGTCTGCGAACCTACAATATCTACAGCCCGTATCCGGAGGAATTCAACCGTCAGGCGGTTTCCATTATCAGCAAATTCAACTTTGCTCCTACAGAGCTTTCTAAGCAGAATCTGCTGAAAGAGGGAAAGAAACCCGATAGCATTTATGTCACGGGTAATACCGCAATTGATGCCTTGAAAACTACTGTTCGTGAGAGCTATACGCACCCTGAACTGGAATGGGCAAAGGATAGCCGTCTGATTATGATTACTGCTCATCGCCGTGAGAATCTCGGTGAGCCGATGTGTCACATGTTTAAGGCGATCCGCCGTGTGATGGATGAGCATCCTGATGTTAAGGCAATCTATCCCATTCATATGAATCCTGCTGTGCGCGAAACCGCAAATGAGTATCTGGGAAATGACGATCGCATTCACATTATTGAACCGCTGGATGTTCTGGATTTCCACAACTTCCTGAGCCGTAGCTATCTGATTCTGACGGATTCGGGTGGAATTCAGGAGGAGGCTCCTTCTTTGGGTAAACCGGTTCTGGTTATGCGTGATACCACGGAGCGTCCGGAAGGTATTGCAGCAGGTACGCTGAAGTTGGTTGGCACGGAAGAAGAAACGATTTATAAAGAGTTCAGCCGTCTGCTGTCCGATAAGAATGAATATGAAGCAATGAGCAAAGCAAGCAACCCGTATGGCGACGGACATGCCTGTGAGCGGATTGCGGATGTGCTTTGCAAACTTCTTTAACACATAAAAAGGGATGAAATAATGTCACTCATTACAGTTTTTACACCAACGTATAATAGAGAAAAGCTTCTCAAAAGGCTTTATGAAAGCCTAACAAGGCAAACCGATTACGATTTTGTCTGGTTAGTCATCGATGATGGATCGACAGATAAAACGGCTGAGTATGTTGCATACTTACAGGAAAAAGAGAAAAGATTTAAAATTGAGTATCATTACAAGGAAAATGGTGGCTTGCACACAGGATATAATGAGGCAATCAAGTACCTTTCGACAGAATTGTGTATGTGCTGTGATTCGGATGATTGGCTTCCGGATGACTGTATTGAAAAAATCAAAAGTATCTGGGGAAATGGGCAAAGCAAAACGTGTGCGGGAATCATAGGGCTTGATTTCGACAAAGAGGACAGGGTCATTGGCAAAATGCTGCCGACAGGAAAAGAAATCGATATGAACGAGCTTTACATACACGGAGAGCTCATAGGCGATAAAAAGCTGGTTGTAAGATCCGAACTTTACAAAGCGTTGCCTCCAATGGTCACTCAGAAGGGCGAAAAAAATTTTAATCCTAATTACCTGAACGTGGAGATCAGTGAAAATTATACATGGATTTCGAGTAATGAAAATTTGTGCTATGTGGAGTATCAGCCAGAGGGGATGACAAATAGCATTTACAAGCAATACGCAAATAGTCCGAATAGTTTTATTGAATTGCGTAAGCTTTATATTGGATTGAAAAAGGCAACGTTTTCCTTTAAGTGTCGACATATTATTCACTATGATGCGGAATGTTTGCTTGCAGGAAGAGGAAAAGAAATCTTTTCGTTAAAGTCGCCAATGCCTATTATGAGTACTTTGCTCTCACCATTGGGATTTTTACTATACATATATATTCGGAAAAAGGTGCAATGATATGCCAATCTTTTGGATAATGCTTGTGTGCACAGGGATGGGAGCGCTAGCGTTTGGGTATGTGGATAAGAGAGGAATAAGAGGCATAAAAAACAGGTATAACCAAACAAAGGTTTTGATCATTCTTACATTTGCGACGATGATTTTCTTTGCAAGCATGAGAAGCGTTGTATCTGATACAGCGGCTT
>ERZ779875.1772-NODE-1772-length-13100-cov-2.643082_pt1 | contig 13100 bp, 10 predicted proteins | sample MGYA00511246_ERZ779875 | MGnify/ENA primary metagenome ERZ779875 (study PRJEB29588, sample SAMEA2155093) | human gut metagenome | biome: human gut; feature: human-associated habitat; material: faeces | place: Denmark | collected 2008/2010 ... | reverse complement strand
CGTCGTTTTCATCGGCCACATAAATGTTCTGCAGGCTGGTGCAGTCGTTGAAGGCCACGGAGGTGTCAGTGACGCCGCAATCCTGGATGGAGGCGGGCAGAGTCAGCTCCGTCAGGGACTCGCAGCCCACGAAGCCCCGGCTGGGGACGGCGGTCATGCTCTTGGACAGGGTGACATTCTTCAGATTGTCGTTGTAAGCCAGTGCGCTGCCGCCCATCTCGGTGACGGTGTCGGGAATGACAATGGTCTCCAGGCCGGTCTTGGAAATGGCGTTGGCGCCGATGCTGGTCAGGCCGTAGGGCAGACGCAGGCTGGTCAGATTGGGACAATTGTAGAAGGCGAAGGTGCCGACGGTCAGGTCGTTGGCGGAATCCTCGAAGTAGATCTCCTCGATCTTGGAGCTGGAGAAGGCGTAGCTGCCCACCTTGGTGACGCTGGCGGGAACGATGACCTTCTTCAGACTGGTGTTGTTCTGGAACATCTTATCGGGGATCTCCGTCATGGTGGCGGGCAGGGTGAACTCGGTGGTCTCGTTGCCCTGGGGCCAGATGTAGATATCGCCGGTATCCTTCAGCATGACAACGCCGTTGGAGGACGCATACACGGGGTTGTTGACGTCCACCACGATGTTCTTCAGGCCGCTGGCCAGATAGAAGGCGTCCTTGGCCAGGCTGGTGACGGAGGCGGGGATATTGACCTCGGTGACATAGGCGGTCTTGTTGTAGTTCAGATAAGCAAACGCCTTGCTATCAATGGATTGCAGGGTGCCGGGGAAGGCCAGCGTCCGGGCCTCATAGGGCTGATAGAAGGCGCTGTTGCCGATGGACTCCAGCTGGGTGCCGGAGAAGTCCAGATTCTGGAGCTTCCGGGCATAGTAGAAGGCCTGCTTGCCGATGGTCTTCAGCTGAGAGGGCCAGTTGATGGTCTCCAGCACCATGCAGTTGTAGAAGGCGCGCTCACCGATGGAGGTGACGTTGTCGCTGAGCTTCACGGTCTTGACGGCCTTGGCGTTGTAGAACGCGCGGTCGGGGATGACAGTGAGGCTGCCGCAGTCGATGGAAGCGGCGGCGTTGCAGTCATAGAACGCGGAGCCGCCCAGGGAGGTGACGGACTGGGGAATGGTGATGGCCTTCAGAGCCTTCCAGCCGTAGAAGGCGTTGGCGCCGATGGAGGTCAGACCCTCCTTCAGGGACAGGGCGGTGGCCTTGGCGCAGCCGCGGAAGGCGTAATCGCCCACGGTCTCCACGGTGGCGGGCAGGTCCACAGCCGTCAGGGCGGAGCAGTTGCTGAAGGCTTAGGCTGGAACAGCGGTCAGGCTCTGGCCGAAGGCCACGGTCTTGAGCGCGGTGCAGCCGTCGAAGGCGTGCTCACCCAGGGTGGTGAAGCCATCGGGCAGAGTAATGGACGTCAGCTTGGTGCAGCCCTGGAAGGCGGCGGTGCCGATCTTCTTGAGGCTGGCAGGCAGCGTGACGGACGTGATGGTGGTGTTCTTATAGAACAGGTAGTCGCTGATGGTCTCCACGCCGTCAGGCACGGTGTAGGAGGTGCCCTTGAAGTCCTGGGGCAGGCTCACCAGAACCTTGCCGCCGCCGGCCAGCAGGGTGCCGTCATAGACCATCGACACGGAAATGCCGCCGATCTGCTCACCCATGCTGGTCTCTACACGGAGCGCGGTGTTGTAGGCTTCATTGGCTGTGTTCCGGATGCTGCTCAGTGCCGTGGTCAGTGACGAGTTCCGGCTGCTGACCGTGGAGTTCGATAGCGTGATGCCTTCGTAGCGTTCCAGCAGACAGTCGTATTGTGTTTCGGTCACCTTGGAGCTGACCTCGATGCCGAGCTTGGAAATAAACACATGGACGGTATCGCACAGACTCACCTGCTCCGCTTCCACCACATCCTCATAGTCCGGGGTATTCCAGAGCTGGATAAAGTCGATGTCGATATCCACCTGTGGCTCGGTCAGGCTGGTGTTCTTCAGATAATCCTGTGCAAAGGAGCGCATCATCTCATCCGTGGGCTTATCCTGAAATCCACTGGTGCAATCCAGTACTGTGATCTTCTGGTACGGCACCGACCGCTGCTCCACCAACACCACCTTTTCCGGCAACTCCGTCACCTCGCCGGTCTCGGAATTCTGCCAGTACGGATGTACACCCGTGATTACGCTCTCAATGTTCCTCTCCATCTTGAAGTCGATGAGGTTTTTGCCGTAGACGATATGCACGCCGTGGTCTGCGCCCCGGTGATGATGGAGCTTGACGGTGTATCGGTCCCACTCGTACTCTCCGCCAAAGGTGTCCAGCACCGAGCCGTCGATACCGCCGAGGCAGTTCCGAAAAGAGGACGGCACCGAGAGCCGAAAAGAGGCGCTGGAGGAGATATCCGTCCAGACCTCAAAGGGGCACTCGGATGCCGCGTGGTTTCCCAGCCCCGCCAGCGCACCGGTGCAGCTGGTCGTGGCAAAAGGAGAAACCGTAATGAAGTTTAGCTGATACGAGATGTGCCTTGCCTTGACAGTCAGCTTGCCGTCAATCGGCGTTGCGATTTTGTAGATACGGAACGGCTGCGATCTGCCTGTGTCGGATGGCTTTGCAAGGATGATGTTCCCTTCTTCCAGCTGATCCGCATGGATACCATCTGCTGGGTAGACCATCTCCAGCTCAAAGCTGCCATTGCGCTTTTCCGTCACCACACAGGAATGAGCATCTGCCATCTTGCCGATGCCGTTGTTGTCAAACTTTTTCTCCATGGATGCATACAGACAAGGGATCATCCCGCTCCACCTCCTTCCTCACAGCGTCCACCAGCGCGGAGTCACTTCCACCGCCGTAATACCGCCCGTCCATGCGATCTGCGTCTTTCCTGCCGGCAGTTCCGGGAAATCATCCGAGAGGATGGTCTCATTGCAAAAGCCGCCCTCATTGTAGGCATTGTGCGTCTCGCAATTCAGCAGAACATAATCCTTAATGCTGTGGATGGTAATGGATTCATCGCCCACATACAGCACACCGCCCGAATCTCCGTAGACCTTGAAGACGGGCTGTGACGGGAATGCGAAGGGGTTCATGAGATTGCTCCGGCTTTCCAGCCGTACCGTCCTCTGTCCTTCCACACTCCACCGCTGAGGCTTGCAATTGAACACCAGATCCATCTTTGCGGCTTTCTGTGCCGTCACATCGAACTCCATCGCTTCGGTGCAGACCGCCATTCGGAAGAAGTCCGGGTCATAGGTATCCTGCAATTTCTGGTAGCCGACCGGAGATAGTAGCCACGACTTGACCGCTGCGGTCTTGGCGGGCAGACCGTTGAAGAAGAACGCCTCATACTTGATATCCACATTCTGATACCGCCGCCGACCTGCTCTTGCATTCTCGCTGATGATGTCTCCGTTTCTGCCAGGGACCGATGTGCTTTCCACATCCGCTGCCGGGGAATCGTACACACCGGGTCCGGACAAATATAAAAGGAAGTCCTTGCTGGACTTACCGGCAAAGGACAGATACTGCCGTGCAAACCTGCCCTTCAGATCAAACTGGGATACTGTCTTTTTCTCAGGCAAATAGCCCATACGCATCACCTCTTACTTGTAAACCGAATCGTCCTGGTCGATCATCTCATTGATCTTGTCAGCTACGATCTGTGCCAGCTCGTTATCGTTCCGGGCGTTGTAGCCGTTCACCGTGATGTGAACGCCGCCCAGATTCGTGTTCTTTGTTGTTCCGCCGCCGGCCAGAGCAGCCTGCGGAAGATTCCAACCGCTTGTGTTCATCCGGGGCATATTGATCTCTGGCAGGCTGAAGGAGCAGATTCCCGCCATCCCCTGCTGAACCTTAGAGGCCATAGATCGGATCTGCTTCAGCAGACCGTCCTCGCTGTCCCTGATGCCTCCAGTCAGCAGCCTCATGAAGTCAGGCATATAGGTGTCGGCATCGGCCAGCGGTCCTTCGTCCGGCACCGAGAAGTGCAGGAAACTGCGGATGCCGTTTGCCACGCTCTTAGCGGCATTGCCGACCCACGACACGCCTTTCTTGATGCCTCCAGCGATACCGCTGACCACATCCTTGCCCCATTTCACCGCCGAGGAAGCCACGTTCTTGACGCCGCTCCAGATGGAGGATGCCACGTTGCCGATGGCAGACGCCGCATTGGAGATGCCATTCTTAATGGCAGTCACACCATTGGAGAACACAGAAGTGACTTTATTCCAGATGTTGGTCACGCCCTCACGGAAACCATCGCAGTTCTTCCAGAGAGCGGTCAGCCCAAGGCCGACACCGCCGACTGCGGCCACCGCAATACCAGCAGGGCCAGCAAGACCAGCCAGTGCTGTACCTGCCGAGGCAAGCACACCGCCAGCCGAAGAAGCGATACCAGCCAATGCACTGCCTGCACCGGCTGCAAGACCAGACACCGTTGTGCCAACAGAACCGAACAGCCCCGCAATCGCAGAACCAGCTGAGCCAGCGATGCCGCCCAGCGTGGAGCCTACACCGGAGAGCAGCCCGGACAGGCTGCTGCCAACACCGCCGAGCTTGGAGAGAACACCAGTCGTAACGCTGCCGAGGTTCGACAAGATGCCGGTTCCGCTGCTGCCAAGGCTGCCCAGCTTCGAGATGACACCGGTGACACCTTGTCCCAGACCACCCATCTTGGAGGTCAGCCCGGAGATCAGATTGCCGAAGTTCGAGACGATCTGTCCGCCATCGGCGTTGCCGATTTTCGACAGGAAACTCCCCATCTTCGACAGCAGACCACCGCCGCCATCCGTTCCCAGTGCATTGCCGAGGTTCGTGAGCGTCTCGCCCAAGCTGCCGAAGGTACTCTTCATGGAGCCGAGCTTGTCCACGATTCCGGTGACAGTACTGACCGTATCGCCCACCTTACTGATACCCTCACCCAGACCTTTCAGGAAATCCGAGTTGAAGGTGTCACCGAGGCTGCGGATCGCGTTGCCCAGAGAACTGGTCTGGTCGCTCAAGTCTCCGATAGAGGTCTTCATGTCGGAGAATCCCTGCTTCACTTCATCGCTCATGCTGCTAACCGATGTTTTGGTGATCTTTTCAAGGTCACTCCAGACAGACCTAAACTCGCTGGTCATGCCGTCCAGACCATTCATAAGCCCAGTTCGGATGCCGGATGCCAGCCCGCTTGCAGCCGACCGAACTCTACTTGTGCTGCCGCTGATCGTAGAGGCAAAGCCACTCACCACCGACTTCACCTTGTCGCCCATGTCTCCCACGGGCGTGTTCAGGTTGGTCTTCATGGAGCCAGACAATGTCTTGACGGCCTTGACGACCTTGTCTTGATTCTTCTTGATGCCGCTTGCCAGCAGCTTCATGAAGTCAGGCATATACTCGTCCGCATCAGACAGAGGGCCAGTGTCAGGCACAGAGAAGTGCAGCAGACTTCTGACTTTGCTTGCCACGTTCTCTGCGGCCCGGACGACCGAGCCTGCCGCCGCACGAACACCGGCCGCCATCTGGGAGCAGATGTCACTGCCCCAGCTGTATGCCGAAGAAGCAATGGAGCTGAGAGAGTTGAAGTTGCTCTTGATGCTGGACACACCGGAAGAGACCGTGGAGCGCAGATTGGACATGGCACCGGACACCACCGACTGCACGCCGGAGAAGGTAGAGCTAGTCGTGGACTTCACGCCGTTCCAGCCCGAAGAAACCGTAGACTTCACTGCGTTCACAGCCGAAGATGCCGTGCTGCGGATGGTGTTCCAGCTGGAACTGAGTACCGACTGGATGCTCGACCAACTGCTGCTGGTCAGGCTGCGGAGGTTGTTCCATCCCGCCGTGACGGAACTCTTGACCGCATTGACTGAGCTGGTGGTTGCACTCTTGATGCTGTTCCAGCTCGTATTCAGCACGGTCTGGATGGAATTCCAACTGGACGTTGTCAAACTTCGCAGATTCGTCCACCCGGTCGTGACGGAAGTTTTCACTGCGTTGACCGATGCTGTTGTCGCACTCTTGATGCTGTTCCAGCTCGTGTTCAGTGCCGTTTGGATGGAACTCCAACTGGATGTTGTCAACGTGCGCAGGTTTGTCCATCCATTGGTAACGGAAGTCTTCACTGCGTTCACGGCTGTGGTGCTTGCCGTTTTAATGGAATTCCAGCTTGCCGTCAGGCTCGACTGGATGCTGGACCAGCTGGATACCGTCAGGGAACGAAGCTGTGTCCAGCCGTTCGTCACTGCGGTCTTCACACTGTTCAGGCTGGTTGTCACGAAAGTCGTAATTCCGGTCCATGCCGTAGTGAGGTTGGTCTTGACCGCATTCCATGCCGTAGTGGTATCCGAAGCGATGCCGGACCACGCTGCCGACATGGATGCCTTGATGCTGTCGATCTGGGTCGTCACAGACTGTGCCATGCCAGTACAGGCAGTCGATACGGAGGTAGACACACCCGACCATGCGGTCTGGGCTTCCGCCTCCACACCGGACCATGCGTTAGAGGTATCCGTTTTCATCTGGGTGGTAGAGTCACTGGTCTTGCCGGTGATGGCATCCCAGATACCACCAAAGAATCCGGAGATTCCTTCCCATGCGCTAGAGATGCCGGACTTGATACCCTCCCACGCAGTGCTTGCCGTAGACTGGATGCCTTCCCATGCCCCAGACAGCCCGGTGGCCACCGTTTCTACCGCCGAGGTCACGCCGGACTGGATACCGTCCCAAGCTGTAGAGATCGCACCCTTGATGCCATCCCACGCAGATGAGGCAGTTGTCTGGATGCCCGTCCATGCAGTCGAAAGCCCAGAGCCGAGCGTCTCAACCGCGCTGGACACAAAGGAGGAGATTCCCTCCCACGCGCCGGAAATGACACCCGAAATGCCCTCCCACACAGTCGATGCCGCCGACTTGATGTTCTCCCAGGCTGTAGACCAGTCGCCGGAGATCACGCTCATGACCGTCGAGATGACGGCCGAGATTGCATCCATAACCCCGCTGACCACGCCGGAGATTGCCTCCCAGACCGTAGAGAATACCGTCTGCAAGCCGGTCAGGATACCGCCAAGGAAATCCGAGATTCCGGTGAATGTCGACTGTGCGTTCTCGTCCATCTCACCGGTTTTACCCGTGAAGAACGAGACGATGCCGTTCCAGATACCCTCGAAGAAATCCTTGATTCCTGTCCAGACCCCGGTAAAGAAATCCGAGATCCCATTCCAGACGGTAGATGCTGTGGTCTGGATGCCTGTCAGGATGCCGGAGAAGAAATCGCTGATTCCTGTCCAGATTCCCTCAAAGAATCTCTTGATGCTCTCCCAGACCGAACTCCAGTCCGTACCGAACCAGCCGAGGAACACATCTGCTACAGCCTTCAAGGTGTCCAGCACCGTGGAGAAGATGGACTTAATTCCTTCCCAAATTCCGGAGAAGACTCCTTTGACTTCCTCCCACGCTCCACTCCAGTTTCCCTGGAATAGATTAGAGAACACATCGAACAGACCAATCAGCGTGTCAAGGACTGTTCCCAGTACCGTGGATACAACCTGAAAGGCACCCTCAAACACAGGAGCCAAAACCTGACAGAAGCCGTCCCAGACAGCTTTCAGCACCTCTACGATATCCTTGAAATCAAAGCCGAGGGCATTGAGCCGCTGGGTCAGCTGGTCGCAGAAGCCGCGCACTTTTTCGACGATTCCATTCCAGATGTTAGTAATAGCTGTACGGAACTCTTCATTGGTATTCCAGAGGTGCATGAATGCAGCCACCAGCGTACCGATCACGGCAACCACTGCCATGACGGGAGCCGAAATGCCGCCGAGAGCTGCGCCCAGCTTCCCGAACAGTCCGCTTGCGCTGCCCACACGGGTGGAGAGCAGCCGGATGCCCTTAGCCAGCGAACTGAAGCCCTTTAATGCTGTGCCCGCTGTCGATATGGTTTTACCCAGCACGATAAGCAGCGGTCCAATGGCCGCAGCCAGAGCCGCCACCTTGAGGATGGTCTCTCTGGTGCTGTCGTCCATACTGTTGAGCTTGTCCACGAATGCCTGCACCGCCGACACGATCTTGCGGATGGTGGGCATCAAGAGGTCGCCAAAGGAAATAGCCAGCTCCTCCAACTGAGATTTCAGAATGGTAAGCTGGCCGTTGAGGTTATCCTGCATGGTCTCTGCCATGCTCTCCGCAGAACCGTCACAGTTCTCAATGGCACCACGGAGCTTGTCGATGTCACCTTCGCCGGCATTCATCAGAGCAAGGAAACCGGACATAGCGTTCTTGCCGACCAGCGATTCGGCATTGGCTGCCTTTTCAGATTCGGTCAGACCGGAGAAAGCCACACGGCAGTCCGCAAGGATATCGTTCAGGCTTCTCATACTGCCGTCCGCATTGCTGGTGGCAATCGTGACCTCTCCGATGTTCTTGCCTGCAAAGGTCACTTCACCGGCAAGGTTGTTCATGATGGAACGCAGCGAAGTACCTGCCTGTGATGCCTTGATACCGCTGTTTGCCATGAGGCCGATAGCTTCCGCCGTATCCTCTGCACTGAAACCCAGCGCACCGGCGATAGGCGCACAGTACTTGAAGGTCTCGCCCATCATGCTGACGTTGGTGTTTGCATTGGACGATGCCGCAGCAAGAATGTCCGCAAAGTGTCCAGAATCCGCGGCCGACAAACCAAAGGCAGTCAGCGCATCCGTGACGATATCTGAGGTGGTCGCCAAGTCCTCACCGGATGCAGCAGCAAGGTTCATGATACCTTCGATGCCATCCAGCATATCCCCGGTCTTCCAGCCGGCCATCGCCATATATTCCATAGCGGAGGCGGCTTCGGAGGCAGAGAACTTGGTCTTGGCACCCATCTCGCGGGCCTTTTCACGCAGGGCATCGAAGTCAGAGCCGGTCGCACCGGAAATGGCGGAGACCTTGCTCATTTCCTGGTCAAAGTCTGCCGCCGTCTTGACTGCTGCTGTACCTAAGCCCGTAACCGCTGCCGTGACCGGTAAAAACTTTTTACCGACACTTTCGACCTGAGAGCCAACCGTCTGGAGCTTTTCTCCCACCGCATCGATCTTGGCAAGGGTCACATTGGTGACCGCCGCCTGTTCCTGCAGGGATTTAAGGTTCTGCTCCGTCTCCACGATCTCACGCTGGAGCGCATCGTATTGCTCCTGCGTGATCTTACCGTCCGCAAGCTGCTGGTTGGCCTGCTCTGCCGCCGTCTTTAAGGTGGTGAGCTTCTCCTTGGTGGCTTCGATGGCATCCTTCAGCATTCTCTGCTTTTGGGTGACCGTCTCGGTATTGGAGGGGTCCAGTTTCAGGAGCTTGTTGACATCCTTCAACTCAGACTGCGTTGTTTTGATGGTTTTGTTGACGCTTTCCAGTGCCTTGGATAATTTTGTAGTGTCGCCGCCGATCTCAACGGTAATGCCTGCGATTCTGGATGCCATGCGGATAACCACCTCCTCCGGGGCATAAGTAAAGACCCATCCGCACAAGGCGAATAGGCCGAAAGAAATATGATACTCGTAGGAAAGTAACTCGTGAGTTACTTCTTATGTGGGCTTAAAAATTTACAATTCTATCGTTGATATGAGCCGGAAAAAGAGCTATACTTAAATTGAGAAATTGTACTCAAAGGAGGTACGCCCTATGAGTGAACATCAAATTGACATTGCGGATATGCAGTGCTGGGTTTTCCGTATGGCTCAAGCCAAGTGGAAAAAGTCTCCCGAAGCCTGCACGAAGATATTTCAGGATAATGATGTGTTTGGATTTATTGCCAGATGCTATGATTTTCTCCATTTGAGCAGCTATGAGTGCGCCTTGGACGATGTCGAGGAAATGCTTAAGAATCGAGGTGTTTCCGTATGCTGACATTAACAAATGGAATGCTCCTCTATCACGGTAGTTTCACACAGGTGTCCGAAATCGATCTTAACAAATGCAAGCAAGGAAAAGATTTCGGACGCGGTTTCTACGTCACAAGCTCCTACAAGCAGGCTCAAGGTTTTGTTCCGCTGTCTGTGAACAAACAAGTCAACGAGGAAAGATTGCCTACTGGCACAACGATTGGTTACATTTCTGTTTTCAAACTTCATATGAATCCTGACATTGCTATTCACTTATTCAACGCTGCGGATAGGAATTGGCTGCATTTTGTGGCTTCAAACCGTAGAAGAACATTGTTCCCGGATGTCCGGGAACGGTATGCCAAGTTTGATATCATCGGTGGGAAAATAGCCGATGATCAAACTGCTCGTACCTTGCAGCTTTACACCACGCGCGCTTATGGCGAGCCAGGCTCCGAAGACGCCGATAGCTTTGCTATCAAAGCACTACTGCCGAATCGTCTGGAAGACCAGTTCTGTTTCTGCAACGAAAAGGCAATCCAATCCCTCGAATTTGTAAGGAGTGATCTCTATGACTTCAAGCACCTATAATATCAGCGATGAACAGCGCGAAACCTGTGCTGTAAACGTCATGCGAGCAATGCTCGAAGATTACTGCACCGAAACAGGTGTTCCCTTCAATCAGGCTTTCTTTGAGTTTTCGAGCTCTCCTGCTTATAAGGAACTGTTCGATTACTCCACTGGTCTTTGGATGGAGGGCCCGGATTATCTCCGCAATGTCTTTGAAGATACTCGCAAGCCCACCGATTCTGCTTCTGCATAGGAGTTCCGCATGACCGAAAGAGAAATTGACATAGCAGATATGCAATGCTGGGTTTTTCGCATAGCACAGACCAGATGGCATATTTCACCTATCGAATGTGCTGAACTATTCAAAAAGTACGATATACTCGGATATATTTCCGAATGTTACGACTTGCTCTGTACATACAGCTATTATCATGTTGTTGATGACGCTGAATTAATTTTGCCCAGCCACAATGTCTTTATAAACGATATCAATTCTCTAAAACAAACTGCGTCTCCCTTCATTTCCGAAGAAGAGTTGTTTCGACGTCTCGGTATCACTGAAGATGACCTTGTTGGTTTTGATGATGTTGAAATCGAATAGGACTGTCTATCACAGTATTTTCCCGCCCAGCATTCGCTGGACGGGATTTTTCTTTATCCCCACAAACTCTTGTGCTTATTTTGCAATCAATATAAGCACGAAAGTTTGGTTAGAACCGGTCAAAGTCAGCCTGCGATGCCAGCTCCTGATACGGATACTCATCGTTCTGCCGCTCTGTGAATATGTCATTGACCAACCCGATGGTCAGCAAGTCGAGGTCGGCTATGCTGATGCCGAGCTGCACACAGCGCAGCATGAAGAGCGGGGTGGTCATTACCCGCTCACTTTTGCGAGGTTTTTTCTTGCCTCTACCTCCGTCTGTACGTTCAACCCCCACAGTTCGATCAACTGGGGCAGAATCTGGTAGATGGAGAAGGTGTTGAAGTTCTCCAGCCACTCATCCGGGTTGTCCGGCACCTGATCCGGATGGGCGTGCTTCGCCATAATGAATGCAATGTTCTCGAACATCTCCAGGCTGAACAAGTCAAGACTGGAACTCTCCTCGTTGCCGTCATCCACGCTTTTTTCAAGGGATCTCAGATCCTTGTAGATATCCCGACCGAACTTAATGCGGTACAGACGAGGAACGGCTGCACTGGCTCGGAACTCCACCATCTGACCATCGATCTCGATTTTCTTCGTAACTGCCATAGTCTTTATCCTCCATTTCATGTAGAAAGGACAGAGCCTCCGCACTGCCCTCGGTTCGTGTACTTGCTTACTCTGCCGGGTCGATGCTGACCAGTGCATTGCCGCCGCTGACGGTGGGCAGCTTGCCATCCCATTTCTGGATCTTCTGGTACTCGATCAAGGTATCAGACAGGCTCTCTGCAATCTTGCGATTCGCTTCGGCCTGAGCATCTGCGGCAATGGAAGTCTTCTGTGCCTCCGCTTCTGCCTTGGTGATTGCCACCTGCTTATCTGCTTCTGCCTTGGCAATGGCGGCCTCGTTCTCGATCTTCTGCTTGTCAGCGTTCTGCTGGGCGATGGACTTCTGCTGGATGGCCGTATTATAGGCTTCCTCAAAATCCATATCGTTGATGACCACCTTATTGATGAACACCGCATCCTCGCCGTACTTCTGGTTCAGGGATTCCGCCAGCTTCTGCTGGGCCAGAGGCTCAATCTTGATGCGGTTGGTCACTTCATTGGGGCCAAGCTCTGCCATCGCGGACTTGATGGCAGATGCCACCAGCTCGTCACCGACCAGATTCTTGGTGTCAGACACATTCGCGTACAGCCATGCGCTCTTTTCGGGAAGCACCTGATAGGTCACAATGACATCCGCAGCGTAAACCGGAGTCTTGTCGGAGGCTTCACCCCAGATCTGCGCCTCGATATGCTTGTCTTGCTGCTTATTATTTACGGTGTGGATGCTCTGGACGAACGGAACGGTGAAGTTCAGCTTACCGCTTTGGATGGTCGTTTCCTGAATCTGACCGAAGCTGGTCTTCACGCCGGTGTATCCGGTCGGTACGATGGTCACAGCCCTGCACAGCAGGAAAGCCACAAAGATGACAGTAAACAGGGAAAATACACGATGCTTTTTCATATTAGAAATCTCCTTACACAATAATGTAGTGGCAGAGCCGAAGCCCTGCCTCGTTTTCATCAGCCCTGAGGATCAGTCTCCTCAGTCCCCATACTGGATGCCTCAGACTGCGGCTCGTAGACCTTTTCGTACCACTTGTTGTAGACATCATCGCTGGTATTAGTGCCGGTCTTGGCCTTGACATAGCCATTTGCCAGCGGAGTTGCCTGCAGGGTCAGCTTATCGGTCTTGACCTCCTTGCTGTCCTCGTTGGTGTCGCCCTCCACTGCCGGACGGGATGCGACACAGTTGTACATGACATGACGGATATGCCGCTGGTCGCCATCAAACTCAAACAGGAATGCGAAGTGCTCCAGCTCGGCATTGGCGTTTTCCGCCAGAACGCCGTTGCCGTCCAGTTCCTCGTGCATAATGTCCGTGAGGAAGGACTCCGGGATCAGGGCGATTTCCAGATCACCCTCATAGCCGGAGTTGTTATTCACGACATAGTAGGCGATATTGTCCGCATAGAACGGCTCAATATCACCATTGGCATCCAGGGACAGACTGACCGCACCAGGGATGCGTAC
>ERZ779875.1754-NODE-1754-length-13196-cov-26.562134_pt1 | contig 13196 bp, 15 predicted proteins | sample MGYA00511246_ERZ779875 | MGnify/ENA primary metagenome ERZ779875 (study PRJEB29588, sample SAMEA2155093) | human gut metagenome | biome: human gut; feature: human-associated habitat; material: faeces | place: Denmark | collected 2008/2010 ... | reverse complement strand
GAAAGTCCCCTCCCCCTTTCCCCCTCGCTGAGGGGCATGGAAATGATGGAAAACCCGTTGGGTTTACCACATTCCCACACCCCTCAGCACACCCCCATTTCCCCTCCGACTTTCTCCCGATCCAGAGAGAAAATTTTCTTTCGGCTTTTTGAGCCAGAGGCTCTTAGGGGGGCATATATTATCAATATATTTTTTTTACCTTTTCACCTGTCATTATAGCCTGTCCGAAAGGCGTTTGCAAGGGCCTTCGGACAGGCTATTTTCACAGGCTCATGTCACCCCAGGAATGGCCTTTCTCTCGCTGCTGTTCCTGCCGGTAGGACTGATGCTCCGGCAGCAGATCCCGCGCCTTATCGACGAGGTGAAGAAGCTGCTTCGGCAGGTGCCGCTCCAGCATATCCAGCACCCGGTCGATGCCCTCCAACAGCCGGTCGGAAAAGCTCCGTTCTTCCTCCAGCGCCTCTTTCAGTTCCATGTTCTCATACCGGAGTCGTTCAAGCTGGTTCTGTTTTGCCGCAGCTTCCATCCGATCCATGATAGACGGAACCTTTTTTTGCAGCTCGGCCTTGTCTTTTCTCAGCGCAGCATTTTCCTTTTTCAGCTCCACATTTTCCTGCTTCGACGCTGCGCCGCTCATGGCCGCAGCCTTGAGTTCCCTGATCTGCTCCACCGTAACGCCCTTGACAGCTCCTGTGAGCGTTTTTTCCGGTCGGATAGCATCAAAGTCCACCCGCACCCGTTCTGCGGCCTTCAGCGCCGCAGAAACGCCGGAGAGCGACTTGATTTCCCGCTTCAGCTCCGTCCTCTGCTCCTGCAGGTCTGTCAGCTCCTGCGTGGATGCCACCGTCTGCTCTTGCACGGCCTCGGCCTCCTGTATCGCCGCCCGGTACTCCGGCAAGTCCATGTGCCGCCGGTTGCTGCCAAGAGAAATGATTTCAAATTCGTGCTGCTGGGCGATCTCTGTCAGCATGTCCTTCTCCCGATCCATCCAAGCCTTCCATTCGGTCTGTTTCCGGCCAAGCCCGGTAAATCCCTGCTGCTTGAGCGCCTGCTTCATGGACACCCTCGTAGACAGGCCCCGCGTCTGCTCCGTTGCCACCGGGATATAGTCTACATGAAGGTGCGGCGTGGCCTCGTCCATGTGCAGCACCATGTTGAACACATGGAGATGGGGATTGCGCTCCTGAAAGGTCTTTGCGAACTCCGTCAGTGCCTCCGCTGCCCGCTGGCCGCCCTCCATGCTGCAGCCACAGTCATTTAGGTTGCCGATCTGGAAGATGGTCTCATGGAACAGCTTCTCCTGCTTGCTCTGCCGGATATGCTCGTAGTAGTCCGGGATCTTGTCTCTTGTCTTTTTCTTCCCGGCGTTGTATGCCTCCAGCGCCTCGCCGAACAGGTTATTATAGGTCTGCTTCAGATCCTCGTTGACAAAAACGATATTCTGCCCCGACCGCTCACGGTCTACATTGGCTGCTGTGAACTCCCGGTTGTTATGCCGGATGCTGCCATGTCCCATCATGCCGGAAATAGTTGTGCCGATACCTCTCGCCCTTCCTTTCCTTTGCGCTGTTTTTCCGTGTTTTATCCTGCTCCCATTTTACCATACAGCTACCGATAAGGCAACCTCTTTGTTACTTTCTGGTGAGAAAGTAACGCAAAAGCACTTTCACACCGCCGCCCTTTGTGGGCTGGCAGTATGAAAGTGCTTTTGCGCGCTCCCGCGAGGCAATTAGAACAGTCGCTCACCCGCAAATCAAGCTAACATCTTTAATCCCACGGGCCTTTAACTCCATATCGTTCAATCGCCTTATTATAGGTCTCTTCGAATGGAAAATCCTCCGGCATTTTTACATCGTAATCGGCATCATTTACTTCAAGCTGCATAATCGCATCTGTGCTTTTGAATACCAAACAATATTCTTCAGTTTCCGTATCAATTTCAACTACAAAATTTCCGCCATTTTGTTCTTGCTGACCTCTGCCGGCATTATCCACTCGCCGTACTTCTATGGTACTCAAAAATTCCATCCATTTGTTCACCAAATCTTCATCTGAGAATACAGCCCATTTAGCCGAATCAATGCCTTTTCTTATTCTGATTTCAGAAATTTTTTCGTCTAATATGTTTTCACAATACTCAATGCTGCTTATTTTTCCCCAGTCAGATAACGATCTTTTTGTACTAATCATGGCTATCATAAAAACAACAGCACAGAGAAGTACCACTCCAATTAACCAAAAACTTTTCCTCTTCTTCATCATTTTGACACACTAAAAGACCAGCCGTCTTTTCTGGTATAATCATATCCGTTAAAGTTAATGTATCTCAAATAGTCATTCCATCCATCAGCTATTCGCAGATACTGGTACTTCGTCGTTTCTACATAGCCAACAGCCAAAACAGCGTGTCCCCCACTCTTGGAACCGAACTTTGCACCGTATGTAAAAATGCAGGGTTTATTATTGCCCAGGTCTCTCGTAAAATCGCTATAGTTATCAAACAGATAGCTGTCGTAGGAACAACTGTACCCTAAATCTTCCATAAACGCTTTCGCAGCAGGAGCTTCATTGCCATTCGACGTAGTTCCACTGGAATTCGTTCCAGCTTTCTCCCACATAGTATCGTACAATGTAGTAAAAGACCGGCTTATCTTGTCATAACCTCTCTCACGATAGTATTTCGCCAAATTGCAGAGAGCAACAACCGAGCAAGCATAAGTCCTGTTATTGTTTTCTACATGATCCTGACAATACCAAAGGCTCACATTACCTGCCCCTGTAATGGTATGTTCCTTTCCGTTCTTTACAGAACCTTCATAACTATCCGATACGACAGACCATCCATCCAAATCCGAATAATTAAGTCCATCATCTGCCCCCGATCTGGTTTGCACCGCAGCTTGCTTCATAGCTTTTTCAGCCGATTTATAGACTGCGAACTCTTTTTCCGAAACAAGCTCTGTAGAGTTGTCGAGTGCAATTACATTTCTGCTTGTATCGAGAACTTGGTAGTCATTAGAACCCACGCTGTAAAAGATTGCAGCATCTGTTTCAATATTTGCTCTCTCCATAATCTTCGCATACGGATTTCTTATATTCTCACCAAGCGAAAATTCGGAAACAACAGGATCGTTATCTGAGAACTTGACTACCACATACCCATTGGGATAACCATCTTCAAGAATGTCTACGCAATAACCAGAAATATTCTCATTTTCGCTATACATAGTTAGAACATTTCCTGCTGTAACATCTGCGGTGCTATCAATTGTTTCCACAAAACTCTTTGCATACTTTGCAACATTAACCTCGTTGATAGAACTAATTTCTTCCTTGGTGTAAACATTCTCTCCATCAATAGCGGAGGCCGGAGCTGAAAGTGACAAAATCATCATCAGCGAAAGTACCAGTGTGAACAGCCTTTTCATTTTCATGGTCATCTCCTTTCTACAAAAGCAGCGCACAAATCCACCAAGCTGAGTTGCTTCGGCTTCATCGTGCGCTGTATCATATTCGATTCAGCCTCGCAGTCAGGCTATCTTGCGGTTTACACCGTTTAGACCCTGTGACTTTGTATCCCATCATTTGTAGTGGTTTACCCTTCAGCTTATTTGTATAATACATTATTTTGTCGAGAAAATCAATCTTTCTTATTCTTAAGATTTCATCGTATCTCCATCATCCTCGAAACAGTCTCTTGAACCATCTGTTTTTCTTCTCCGAAGCAGATTTCTGCTTATCTACGCCACTCTCCCCACTGGCAATCTCCTTCTGAATTGTCCCTGCATGGAGTACCTGTGCTGCCTGTGTCGTCTGCTGTGCTGCCAGCAAAGCTGCGCTGCACTCTGACAGGCGCTCATTCAGCTCTTTGATCTGCTCATTTTTTATCTCAAGTTCCTTTTGTAGCATCTCAATAACCGCATCAAAAACCGCTTCATTGATGCGGTTTTGATGTGCTTCATGATGTGCTTCATGATGTGCTTCACTTGATGCGGTTTCGTCCGAAAAGCCTTGTTTTATAAGGGTTTCAGCTGCTTCATCATAGTACTTCACACCGCTTCGTTGAAGTGCTTCATGATGTGCTTCATTGATGTGGTTTTGTTTGATGAAACGATAGACCTTTTGCTTGTCAACGCCAAGCTCGTTGGCTATCTCTCGGATCGTTTTCATGCGGTTTTGCCCCTACTCAGCTTCTTCTTTTTTCCAAAAAATCCGCAACGCTCATGACCAAAGGATCTTCCGGGAAGTGTTTCAGATTGCCAGTAACCAGCACCGCTCCGCAGAACTTCGCCACTTCGTAAAACTTCTTGTCTGCCTCATCGACAAACACATCTTCAAGCGGCTCCGCCAGTACAGACCGGCCACAGGCTTCAAACCAGTCCAGCAGGGAATTGATCTCGCTCTTTGAAAATCCGAACTTTGGCCGTTGCAGCACTTCCCGATACTCGCACAGGATACGGTAATCATAGCAGGGAACAATATCTCCTGTCAGCACCATACTGACTACTCTGGCGGGCGCCCCGTTTCTCGACCAGAGCGCCGACACCAAAATGTTTGTGTCTATCACCACCAGCATAAGCGATCATTCCCCCCGGCGAACTGCGGCAATCTCAGCTTCAATATCTTCGTCGCTCATGTAGCCGTTGGCTGCTGCCTTTGCCCTCATAGAGTTAAAGGCGATCATGGCCTTTGCCTGCCGGACTGCCTTCACCGTTTCCTCAAAGCTGCCGTCCGCAATATCAAAGAGAATCGCCGTCGGTCTGCCGTTGTTGGTGATGATAACCTCTCCATCTGCGGAAAGATTTTCCCAGATGCTCTTGGGCGTGGTTCTCAAATCTCGTACAGTATAGAAGTTCATACGATCACTCCTTTCGCTTATATTATACCCATAGTGTTGCACGATTGTCAACGAATTTATTCTTGTTCCGTGATTTTTCTCTCTCGCTGCCCACGGCGTACCGTGGACATATAGAGGTCAAAAAAACATGATTTTATACCGTTTTTTAGCCTCGTTTCAGAGGGGGTGGTATAGTTACCCTCGGAGGGCTGGAAGCGCCGTCCTGCGGCAATAAACGCCCGAAAATCAACCCTAATCCTCACTCTTTTTCAAGGCATCCACCAGCAGATCACTCAACGCCTGTGACGGTCGCACCCGTGCCACCATGTGTCCATCCTCCTGCCACACCGCAGACGGCTCGCTGTCCCACCATTTTCGGATCGTCTTGGGATCAAGACCAGTGTCCCGATGACAGTCCGCCTTACGTCCGTCCGGGTGCTGCTGCCTCCACACATGAACTATTTTCTCTGCCGTTGGTCTACCTTCCGCAGATTTCATTGAAATGCCTACCGCTTTCATGTCCTCTTTTCTTCTTCGAGCTAAATACAAATGCTGATTTTGTTTTAACCAGTTTCTCTTATTGACCGGCATCGTCATGCCGGATAGCTTGGCAATATCATCTCTCGGAAAGGTCACATAGTCCTCATTGAACATCTCCAGAGCACATACAATATCGTCCTTCGTGAAACGGTTGATGTCCTCTTCGCTCATATCATCGTAGGGCTTGAGCAGAGCGAAAGCATCCCTGCGCAGCTCCGCTTCGTCTATGCCGCACTTCTTGGCGTAGATGGCCAGCGTCATAATTCCGTAGAACCGATGCCCCACCCGGATCTCGTCAGCGATCCGATGCAGCCACCAGTCATAGAGATCCCGCTTCACCGTCCAGCGCCCCCGGCGCTCCTTCTTCACCACCCGGCGCTCATACCAGTCCGGGTACTTCTCTTTGGCCTCGGCCAGCGACAGGCGGCTCTTTCGCATGAGCGCCTGTATGCGCTGCTGTTCCCCATTGCTGTCTGGGATATAGTCCAGCAGCTTCTCCAGCTCCACCGCACCGCCATACCGATAGGCTACCACAGGATAGTCCTTCCCCAGCTTGGAGCTGGTTCCGACCACACGGAAACCCTGCAAAATGCCCTGCATCTGCGGCTCCTTGATGGACGAGGTAAACCTGTTCCAGATCTGCCGGGTGAGAGCGTATTTCAGTTCCTTCAAAACCTTCTGATTCTGCGGGTACATAGGGATCGGCTCGGTCAGCACATAATACAGATGCAGGCCGGTTCCGCTGTTTACCACGAAGGTGGCCTTGGGAATAATGTCCTTGTTCATCTGATGCAGCGTGTCCCGGAGCTGCGGCATCCCTACACCATCAAGGTCAAAGACCATCGCATAGAGAAACCTGGCATTCTGTCCCCGGCGCTGCCGGCCAAAATATGAGATAGGAGACATGATTGTAAAGTCCGTACCTTTGATGTCCTCCAGTTCCCTCAGCTCGTCCGTGATCACATGACGGTTGGCTTTACCATCGCCCTTGATCTCCAGTGCAACGCCGTTCTCCTGCACCACTTTTGACTTCGGAGGGACTACCAGAGCGATACCGTTTCCCTTGGAATCCTCAAAATGCCCTTTGCGCTCAAACGATCCCTCCGGGAAGATCTCCCGATAGAACTCATACGGCTCCACCGGCTCTAAATATTGCCGAAGATGGGCATTCTTCTCCCGATAAAGCGCCTGCTGCCGCTCCAAAGCAGTCTGCTGATCCATAGCCACGAAAACACCTCCAATCCAGAAAAGAAAAAAGAAGCAAAAAAGAAAATCCGCTGCGGCGGGGAATCGCCTGCGGGCGGGAAGGGGGAAAAGGGGAGCCAAAGAGCGCCGCCTACGGCGGCTTAAAGAGAAAGTCACCTCCCCTTTTCCCCCTCGCTCCGGGGCATGGAAATGATGGAAAACCTTTCAGGTTTACCACATTCCCACACCCCTCCGCACACCCCCTTTTCCCCTCCGACTTTCTCCCTTTCTGAGAGAAAAATTTTCTTTTTGTTTTGAGCCATAGGCTCTTAGGGGGGCATATATTATCAATAGGTTTTTCCCTATTTTCACCTGTTATTATAGCCTGTCCGAGTGCCGGTTGCAAGCCCTTCGGACAGGCTATTTTTACAGGCTCATATCTCCCCAGGAATGCCCTCTCTCGTGCGGTTTTTCCTGACTATAAGTCTGGTGATCCGGCAGCAGCTCCCTCGCCTTATCGACGAGATGAAGAAGCTGCTTCGGCAGATGACGCTCCAGCATATCCAGCACCCGGTCAATGCCCTCCAGCAGCCGGTCTGAAAAGCTGCGTTCTTCCTCCAGCGCCTCCTTCAGCTCCTCGTTTTCACTCCAGAGATGCCGGTTTTGGTTTTCAAGAAGGCTCCGCTGCTTCGCTGCCTCCATCTTCTCATGGACGGAAGGGATCTTCTTTCTCAGCTCGGCTTTTTCTTCTTCCAACGCAGTATTTTCCTTCTTCAGCTCCACCACCGTCTGCTTCGCAGCGGCTCCGGTCATGGCTACTTTCTTGAGCTGCTGGATCTGCTCCACGGTAACGCCCTTGACAGCCCCTGTGAGCGTTTTTTCCGGCTGAATGGTATTGAAGTCAACCCGCACCCGTTCTGCGGCCTTCAGCGCCGCCACAGTGCCGGAGAGCGACTTAATCTCTCCCTTCAGCTCCGTTTTCTTCTCCTGCATATCTGCCAGCTCCTGCAAGGCTGCCGCTGTCTGCTCCTGCACGGCCTCGGCCTCCTGGATCGCCGCCCGGTACTCCGGCAGCTCCATGTGCCGCCGGTTACTGCCGAGAGAAATAATTTCAAATTCATGCTGCTGAGCGATCTCCGTCAGCACTTCCTTCTCCCGATCCATCCAAGCCTTCCACTCGGTCTGTTTCCGACCAACACCTGTAAAGCCCTGCTGCTTGAGCGCCTGCTTCATAGACACTCTCGTTGACAGTCCCCTCGTCTGCTCCGTTGCTACCGGGATATAGTCTACATGAAGGTGCGGCGTGGCTTCGTCCATGTGCAGCACCATGTTGAACACATGGAGATGGGGATTCCGCTCCTGAAAGCTCTTTGCGTACTCAATCAGAGCCTCCGCTGCCCGCTGGCCGCCCTCCGTACCGCAGCCGCAGTCATTCAGATTGCCGATCTGGAAGATGGCCTCATGGAACAGCTTCTCCTGCTTGCTCTGCCGGATATGCTCGTAGTAGTCTGGGATCTTATCCCTTGTCTTTTTCTTCCCGGCGTTGTATGCCTCCAGTGCCTCGTCGAAGATCTCATGGTAGACCTGTTTCAGATCATCGTTGCAAAAAGTCACATTCTGCTCCGTCCGGCTCCGGTCTACATTCGCCGCTGAAAATCTCCGGTTGTTATGCCGGATACTGCCCCGGCCAGTCATGCCGGAAATAGTTGTACCGATAAAATCACCCACCCTTTCTATCGTCTAAACCTCTTACCAATCCCATCTTACCATAGCCCCTGCAAGGGGGCAAGACCTCTTTGTTACTTTCTCGGTGAGAAAGTAACGCAAAAGCACTTTCACACCGCCGCCCCTTCGGGGCTGGCAGTATGAAAGTGCTTTTGCGCGCTCCCGCGGGGATTGCCTGGGGCGGCTGAGGACAGCAATAGCCGCATCAGTCGCCCCAGAACAGGGCATCAGCCCCGCCGCCTACGGGCACTCACCCAGAGGTCATCAATTCACTGCTGGGCCTTACTTTTTAATCCTATCGCGTCACTTAAATATCAAGTTCATGTTGAGTAGATGCTACACGGCAGGATGTCAGGCCCTTCATATTTGCAGAGCCACAAGTGAAGTTAGCATAGTAAGCATCCGCAGGCCACGAATTCGTACTATATACACTTGTTGACGTTCCAGCCTTAATCGTTACATCAGACCCGGACACAAGAGTACCAGTATCGGAACCTCTCGTTATAGTAAACTGAATATCACCTTTGCCCTGATTGCTAATCCATACCTTCGCATAGGGATAAGAAGATGTTACCTCAAATTTCTTACTCATCTCAGTCCCGGACAAGGAAACATTCGTCCAACGTGTGGTGCTTGCATACGGAACCGGCTGGGATGCAAGCTCTTCCATTTCTTCCGGGTCAATGATTTCAAACACGAGATCCCCGACAACTATAATATCTCCAGGCTCTCCTTCAATGACAACCTCATGAGCCCCACTTGCCGTAGAACCAGAGACACTATTCGCCGCCTGGGGGACCTCCCCTTCTGCTGCCGCTGCCACTGCCACTGACACACTCATCAAGGCCATACACATGGCACACACGAGACCAATACTTGTAAGTTTCTTCATCATAATCATCTTCCTTTCTTAATCTGTTCGTCTGCCTACTTCCTACTTACCACCATAATTATATCACTTTTCCTATATTTTTTTACAGGAACAATCCGTGAAACAGCCGCCTGAGCCATCCTTGCCTTTCTACTGGCCCCTCGCCTTGTTCCTCTATCTCGTCCCTGTTAGTGAGGAACTGCTGCTGGATCATTCCCGCATGGAGAGCCTGAGCCGCTGCCGCCGTCTTCTGGGCAGCAAGCAGGGCCTCGGTCAATTTTTCAATCTGTTGGTCTTTCACTTCAAGCTGCTCTTGCAGCGTGTCAATGGTAGCCTGTAAGACTGAAACAACATCAGCCTCTTTGAGCTGCTCCGACACCGCTCCAATGGGGCGCTCCGTATGCGCTCCATTGGAGCGGTCAGCTTTCAAAAAGTCTTGTTTTATCAGCGTTTCAGCCTGCTCCGATAGATACAAGACCCCCTGCTCCGTATGCGCATACGGAGCGCAAACCGTATGCAGCTTGCCTTTGTATCGCTTATAGACCGCCTGCTTTGATACCCCTATCTCGTCGGCTATCTGCCGGATTGTTTTCATACCTTTACGAACAAGCCGATAGGGCACACACCCTCAAATCCAGGCGTCGATATGTACCAGCAGCCGGGGCCGGTCGGCTCCCAGGACACCTCCAGGGTAATATCATGCCACCCATCTGGAAACAAGGCTGTAAAACCCTGTCCAGCGTGTACACCGTCCCCCTCCAGGAGTAGACGGGGGTGCGGATCATCGTCTTCTGGATTGGGGAGCTGCAGCTGTGCGATCCTCTCTTTACCCCAGCTCATAACCGGCCCTTCCTTTCTCAATCGTCATAGTGGCCCAAGCAGGAGATAATATAGACAATCTCTCCTTGCTCATAGTAAACAATGCGATTGGTTTCATCAATGCGGCGGCTCCACCAGCCGCTCAGGTTCTCCCGCAGCGGCTCCGGCTTGCCGATCCCCTGGTAGGGGCTTCTCAGAATATCCTTTATCAGCGCGTTGATCCGTTTCAGCGTCTTTTTATCCTGTGTCTGCCAATACAAATAGTCACTCCACGCCCGATCCTCCCACAACAGCTTCATCAGTCCACCTCAATCAGGTCATGCTCGGCAAAGTGAGCCTTACCATCCTTCACATCCTGCATAACGCTTTCCAGGTAGCGGAGGTTCCTTTCCGAGTAGAACGGATCAGCCGAAATCTCAAACGGAATACGGTACTCCCTGCCGACCTTTTTTGCAAACATCGTAAACGCGGCGCTCATGGAAAGGCCCATCTCGGCACAGGCTCGTTCCATCCTTTTTTTCACATCTTCATCCAACTTAAAATTCACATTGACCGTGTGTGCCATATCCAACACTCCTTTCCTACTCATATTATATGCAAAAACAAAGAAAAATACAAGTATTTTTCTTTGCCATTCTGCAAATGCGTCACACCGATATGTAGACATTTACAGGTGGTAAAACCCTTGATTTACAAGGCTTTCCGGGCGCAATAGAGTGGGGGTGGTATGTTTTACCCTCAAACCGCCGGAAAAGCCCTCCTTGGCCGTTCCAGAGCCGGAAACCACCCCTAATCCTCACCCTGGCCTAATGCCTCCACCAGCAGATCACTCAACGCCTGTGACGGCCGTACCCGTGCCACCATGTGTCCGTCCTCCTGCCTCACCGCAGGCGGCTCGCTGTCCCACCATTTTCGGATCGTCTTAGGATCAAGGCCAGTATCTCGATGACAGTCCGCTTTGCGACCGGCTGGATGCTGCTGCCGCCATTCATAGACCTTCTTTTGAGCCTTTGGTCGCCCGTCCTTATTTCTCCATTTCCCATCCGGGTCATCAAACGCTTGTACAACCCTCGCTCTACCTAAATGCTCTGCCTGTTTACGCCAATTTCTCTTGTTAACCGGCATAGTCATCCCAGAGAGCTTGGAAATGTCGTCTCTCGGAAAGGTTACATAGTCCTCGTTGAACATCTCCAGAGCGCACACAATATCGTCCTTTGTGAAGCGGTTGATGTCCTCCTCACTCATATCATCGTAAGGCTTGAGCAGGTCAAAAGCGTCTCGGCGCAGCTCCGCTTCGTCTATGTTACATTTCTTAGCATAGATGGCTAAGGTCATAATGCCATAAAAACGGTGTCCTACCTTGATTTCATCTGCAATGCGGTGCAGCCACCAGTCATAAAGATCCCGCTTCACCGTCCAGCGCCCCCGGCGCTCCTTCTTCACCACCCGGCGATCATACCAGTCCGGATACTTCTCTTTTGCCTCGGCCAGAGACAGGCGGCTCTTTCGCATGAGTGCCTGTATGCGCTGCTGCTCTCCATTGCTGTCCGGGATATAGTCCAGCAGCTTCTCCAGCGCCACCGCACCGCCATAACGATAAGCCACCACAGGATAGTCCTTCCCCAGCTTAGAGCTGGTGCCAACCACACGGAATCCCTGTAAAATACCCTGCATTTGCGGCTCCTTGATGGACGAAGTAAACCTGTTCCAGATCTGCCGGGTAAGAGCGTATTTCAGTTCCTTCAAAATCTTCTGATTCTGCGGGTACATAGGAATCGGCTCCGTCAGCACATAATACAGATGCAGGCCGGTTCCGCTGTTTACCACGAAGGTAGCCCTGGGAATAATGTCCTTGTTCATCTGATGCAGCGTATCCCGGAGCTGCGGCATCCCTACACCGTCAAGGTCAAAGACCATCGCATAGAGATACCTGGCATTCTGCCCACGGCGCTGCCGTCCAAAATATGAGATAGGGGACATGATTGTAAAATCTGTGCCCTGGATCTCACTCAGTTCCTCCAGCTCGTCCGTAATCAAATGCCGTCGAGCTTTCCCATCTCCCTCAATTTCCAACGCTACACCATTTTCCCGGCTGTCCTGCTTTTTTGGAACAGTCAGCGCAATAGCGTTTCCCTTGGCATCTTCATAATGCCCTTTCCTCTCAAATGATCCTTCCGGGAAGATCTCTCGATAAAACTCATACGGCTCCACCGGCTCCAGATACTGCCGGAGGTGGGCATTCTTCTCCCGATAAAGTGCCTGCTGCCGCTCCAAAGCAGTCTGCTGATCCATAGCCATAAAAATACCTCCAATCCAGAAAAGAAAAAAGAAGCAAAAAAGAAAATCCGCTGCGGCGGGGAATCGCCTGCGGGCGGGAAGGGGGAAAAGGGGAGCCAAAGAGCGCCGCCTACGGCGGCTTAAAGAGAAAGTCACCTCCCCTTTTCCCCCTCGCTCCGGGGCATGGAAATGATGGAAAACCTTTCAGGTTTACCACATTCCCACACCCCTCCGCACACCCTCTTTTCCCCTCCGACTTTCTCCCTTTCTGAGAGAAAATTTCTCTTTTTTGTTTTGGGGCCAAAGGCCCTTAGGGGGGCATATATTATCAATACAGTAATTCCCTATTTTCGTCTGTTATTATAGCCTGTCCGAAAGCCGGTTGCAAGCCCCTTCGGACAGGCTATTTTCACAGGCTCATATCGCCCCAAGAATGACCTCTCTCGTGCTGTTTTTCCTGCCGGTAAGTCTGATGCTCCGGCAGTAGATCTCTCGCCTTATCGACGAGGTGGAGAAGCTGCTTCGGCAGGTGACGCTCCAGCATATCCAGTACCCGATCAATGCCCTCCAGCAGCCGATCTGAAAAGCTGCGTTCTTCCTCCAACGCCTCCTTCAGTTCCTCGTTTTCACTCCATAGCTGCCGATTTTGGCTTTCAAGACGGCTACGCTGCGCTGCCGCCTCCATCTTCTCATGGACGGAAGGAATCTTCTTTTTCAGCTCTGCTTTTTCTTCTTCCAGCACAGCGTTTTTCTTCTTCAGATCTACGACCGTCTGCTTTGCGGCAGCTCCAGTCATAGCTACATCCTTTAGCTGCCGGATCTGGTCCACAGTAACGCCCTTGACAGCCCCTGTGAGCGTTTTTTCCGGCTGGATGGTATCGAAGTCCACCCGCACCCGTTCTGCGGCCTTCAGCGCCGCCACAGTGCCGGAGAGCGACTTAA
>ERZ779875.1753-NODE-1753-length-13199-cov-4.791616_pt1 | contig 13199 bp, 15 predicted proteins | sample MGYA00511246_ERZ779875 | MGnify/ENA primary metagenome ERZ779875 (study PRJEB29588, sample SAMEA2155093) | human gut metagenome | biome: human gut; feature: human-associated habitat; material: faeces | place: Denmark | collected 2008/2010 ... | reverse complement strand
GGAGGAAACTGTGTACATTACTCCTGCATATGGCGGTGGATCGTCTCGATGATCTGTTCCTGCTCGGCGGTGTCCACGCCGATGGACCGGAGTGCCTGCCTGGTTCCGCAATCCGGGCAGATGAGGGTCTTGTTGTCCTCTCTGGAAAGCGCCGGAGCGCCGTGGTAGGTTCTGCCGCAAAGCGGGCAGACCGCCGTCCTTATGATGTTATCCTTCATAGCCGCATACCTCCCTGCATTTTTCGTAGGCGTCGATCAGAATGTTCTTGTCGAAGTAAAAGGTGTCGTACCCCTCCAGGCAGGTCCTCATGTAAAAGTTGGTGGGGATGCCGATGGGGCGCTCCTCATGCATGATGTAGGCAAAGGCCGTCACCGTTCTGTGCTTACCTGTACGGATGCCCTTGTATTGGAGCTTGATGTCCTTTTTGTAGTAGAAATTGGGGAATCCCTCGTAGCGGTCGAGGGCGGCTTCATCCGCAGCCGTCACATCCCAGATCACCACAGGAACCGTGCCGCTTTCGCATTCCTCAATCGTGAGGTAAGAGCCGGTTTTGCTTCCTTTGAACAGCAGCTCCCATCCCTTAAGGTTTGCCGTGCCGAGGATCGTGGCGTGGGGGCAGCGCATCCGCATCTGCGGAACATTGAGGTTGCTGCCGTAGGCGATGTAGTATCTTTTTTCTTTCATGGTATCCATCCTTTCCGAAGGGGTTACCCTTCTACCACCTTAAGACCGCCGAAGCGGTCGGAGGTAAGGTGGCAGGAGGCTAACTCCTGCGTGTCCTTCAAGCGGCTGCTCTGCCGTGCCGGAAGGCTGTATCTCCTGAAAGGTTGCGGGTCAGGAAATCTCTGGCCGTTGCGAACTCCTCACCGATGAAGCCCAGGCGGAGGAGCCAGGTTCTCATGGCGTACTTGGGGTTTTCGCTCTGCTGGGGTTTGGGGCTTGCCGTCCGCACATCCTTTGCCATCTGGCTCAGCGCCAGGCAAAGCTGAATGTAGCCTTTGAGCTGTCCTGCGTGGATGCCGCCCCGGCGCTCTGCGGTCGGCTCATCGAACTGGAAGAGCCGGAACTCGACCGTCCCTTTGGTGAAGGTGGCGTGGAGGTTGAGCATATGGTAGCGGCTGTCGTTGTAATGCTGGTTCCTCCCGTAGCTTGCGCCGTGGCTGGTGTACCAGATGTCCGCAAGCTGTGCCATCGTCTTGGGCTTTCTGCTGTTGACCTTGGCGAGAAAGTTGGGGTCTACCGTGCGGCAGTAGCGGCTCATGCGGCTGCGGTCGAGCTTTAAAGCCTCGGCGATCAGGCTTTCGTGGCTTGCCATGATGTTGGCAAGGTTCCGAAGGCTCTGCGGCGTATGCCCCTGCGCACCGATGTGGATGTGGACTCCGCATCCCCTGGAGGCGTCGCTTTTCGCTCCTACGTGTCTGAGCTGTCTGCAAAGCTCCTGCAGGGTTTCAATGTCCCCGTAGGTCAGGATCGGGGTGACCAGTTCGCATTTCTGCTCATCCAGCCCTGCGATGGAAACGTCCTTCTGGAATTTCCACTCTCTGCCCTGTGTGTCCCAAGCGCTCCAAGTGCTATAGCCATTGCGACCTGCGGTATTCTCAAATCTGCCTGTGCCAAAGAAGTCGGCGGCAACCTTGGCTGCCTTCTGGCGGGTAATGCTGTTCATCTCAACCTCGACCACGATGGTCTGGCTTTTCATCTCTGCGATCTGCCTTGCTGTTTTCTCGTTCATGGTGAATCCTCCGTTTTCGTTTGGTGTGTTTTCCCTTTCGGTGTACACATATTCGCTCTAAAAGAGGATAATAGCAAGGCCATTTCCGATAATATACTACACAAAGATGACCGCAAGATATTGTGTAGTTTACACCCTTTTACCACCATTAGATGTGTTCTTGACCTTTTGGCACAGATCCTCTCCAAGCGCCACGGAAAGGCCGCTGCCGTTGTCCCAGGCGACCATGATGGAGCCGATATCATCCACGCCCATCACAGTGCCCTGTGTGCCGATTGGCGGCGCCTGGGGATCGTCCATCCGCAGCAGTTCTACACGGGTGCCTGCAGGATACTCTCTGCGGATGCGCTCTACAATTTCCTTACTCGGAAACCGCATGGTCAGCACCTCCATTCTTGAATGCTGAGGAACCGGAGAGGTTCTTCAGCAGGATCTTGCGTTCGACTTTGTATTCGCTGCCGATGAAGCCCAGGCGCAGGAGAAAGCAGCGGAAGGCGTACTTCTCATTATCCACCGCTTTCTCCGTGACCGTCACGCGCTTGGCGTTTTTGCTCATCTCGCAGAGTGCGGAAATGAAATGGGTGTAGGCCTTGACCGCATCGGCGTCCGGCAGCTCCGGGAACCAGGGAAATGCTACCCGGTCTTCTTGAATCTCAATTGGAAGTTTGCTAACACCGAGCGCCTTCTTAATCAGGCTACCCTTGGCATCCAGCAGCTTGGTGAGGTTGCCTACCGCCACCTTGTCCAGCGGAATCTCCACCGTCAGCCCCACCGTTTCGCTCTGTGGCTCGGTTTCGCTTTCTTCGGATAATTCCTCGGAGAGCTGTTCCTCGCCGTCCTGTGCCTCGCATTCAAAGCCTGCGGCGGTGATAGCTTCAAGTACCTGCTCGACCTCCTCGCTGTCAGCGCGGTCGTCAAACAGGAGCGTCCCGTCCTTGGTGACCGTGAAGTAGTCGATCTCATAATTGCAGGTGGGCATGAATTTGTATTCCGCCCTGGCACCCGTGGCATCCGAAATGACCTTGACCAGCTCCTTGCGCTTTGCGCCTGTCACATTGTATCTGATTTCCATGTGCGAAAACCTCCTTTGTTTTTGGTAGTCACATATTCGCTCTGAACCCCTGAAATAGCAAGCGATTTCCGCACATTTTGCTGTAGAATAGCTGCCGGATCATTCGCCGGATAACTGTGCATAGTACACGATGCCGGAAAGCACGAAGCATACGTTCGGCAAAGCCACGCCATTGCCCCACATCTTGTATTCCGCAGAATCGGAGTGAGGGTCTTTCAGCCACTTGATGATCTGATTGCGGCTCTTCGGCTTGGAGGAAGCTCCCATGACACTCCGGTGTGTCTCAAACACCTCCGTCCAGAACTCGATCTCTTCCTCGGTCGGTTCGTCAGTTTCTAAATTGGAACACCACCAGTCCGGGAACCCTTGCAGTCTGGCGCATTCGGTAGGCGTCAGTCTGCGAACGATGTACTCAGACTCGGTTTCGTTCACCACAGGCGGGTCTTTATAGTCCCTTGCCATCAAGGTTGGTGACTGTTCTTCAAGCGCCTGGGTATAGGAACCTGTAGTCATGCAGTAGGCCACTGCGCCCGGTCCTTTTGCCACTATCGTAGGCTCCAGTTCTTCCTCAATTCCAAGACCGAACTTAGCGTTCCGTCCCATGTTGTATGTGGCGCGGTCGATTCCGTAGGCTACCGCATGACGGTCGGTGGCATCCAGCGTAAAAGACACATCCTCATTGACGCCGCTGCCCTGGGGACCGTTCTTGGCAGACCTTCCGATCATGGAACCTTGCACAGCCACTACAGCCATACCGCCCTGGTTGCAGGAGGGATTGCCGCCGTTTGCGTCCAGGCAGCGGGAAGTATCCGCTTCATAAAATCCGCTGTGCGGATTGTCCGATTGCATGGCATGGCTTTGCTTGGAGCAGATGCCATAGACCTTAACAGCCAGCTCGTTACATCTGGTTTCGCCCACATCATGGGTGTTCAGTGTATTCGCTACGATTCCGTCTTTCCACTGCTGCCCTTCATCGGAAGAGTGGGGGCGGGTGCCCTTCACAAACGGCACAAATACCGTCTGGTCATTGTTGCAGCCGAGGGTAGCGGACTTGTTTTCCTGAATTAATGCACCTTTGCCGCCGCCCTCACAGCCAGAGCGAATCTTCAGCGTCTTTGGCGTTTCCACCACGAAGGGCTGATTATTGCCGCCCGTTCCATAGGTGGACATGACCGTTGGCGCTGTCTCCAATGGACCGGTGTATCTGGTGTCCTGACTATGGTTCTCATAGACTGCCGCAGGAACCGTCCCCGCCCGGAGGGTGGGAGAGGTTTCCTCCTCATAACCGATGGAGCGGCTGTGTGCGGAATGCTCAGTGCAAAATCCTGCAGACTCCATCACGCAGGGTGGATGATGGGCTTCCGCCCGGAGGGTGCAGGTGACGCCGTCCGTTACATCCATACGGTTTCCGCCCTGGTCGTTCAGGCAGACGCAGCCTGCCGCTCCAGAGCCTTTTTCAGAAGCTCCGGCAGTTCCTTGCCACGAACGGAAGCCCTGCGGAGTATACCCAGACACGCCTTCGGACTCAAATAGTATTTTTCCGGCACTCCCGCCTGCAAGATCTGCGACAAGGTAGATACGTTTTCTGCGCTGGGGAACTCCCCAGTACTGCGCATCAAATACCCGCCATGCGAGACTGAAATCATCTGCCACGATCTCTCCGGCGGCCGGCCACTTCTCAGGTCGAGGAGTATGAATTTCGTATCCTTTGACCGAGCAGACCTCTTCGAGGACGGACTGGAAGTCCGCGCCCTTGTTGGAGCTGAACGCGCCGGGGACGTTCTCCCAGACGATGTATCTTGGATATCTGCCATTGGTTTTACACCTCATTTCCTTTACGATTCTTATTGCCTCATAAAAGAGGTTGCTTCGTGAGCCGGCAAGCCCGGCTCTTTTCCCGGCGATGCTCATGTCCTGGCAGGGTGAGCCGAAGGTGATGATATCCACCGGCTCAATCTTCCCGCCATCCATCCGGGAGACATCGCCGTAATGCTTCATAAACGGCAGCCGCTTGGTGGTCACCCGGATAGGAAACGGCTCAATCTCCGATGCCCATACAGGGGTAATGCCGGAGATCAAGCCGCCTAAAGGAAAACCGCCGGAGCCGTCAAACAGGCTGCCGAGGGTCAGTTTATTCTGTTCCATCCGCGACCTCCTCATAGCTGTATGTCTTACCGTCTCTCAGGACGCTTACGCCATCCGCAGAGTCGACCTGCTCGATGTAGCGGTTCACGATGACATCGCAGAACTTCTCGTCCAACTCAATGGTTCGGCAGATGCGGTCGGTCTGCTCACAGGCAATGAGGGTAGAACCGGAGCCGCCGAAGGGGTCCAGCACCACCGAGTTTGCCATACTGGAGTTGCCGATGGGATAAGCCAGCAGCGGGATCGGCTTCATGGTGGGATGGTCGCCGTTCTTCTTGGGTTTGTCGAACTCCCAGATAGTGGTTTCCTTCCTGCCCGTGTACCATTGGTGCTTGCCGTTTTTCTTCCAGCCATACAGCACAGGCTCATGCTGCCACTGGTAGGGAGAGCGGCCGAGGACAAGGGACTGCTTCTTCCAGATACAGCAGCCGGATAAATAAAATCCCGCATCGGCAAATGCCCTGCGGAAGTTTAAGCCCTCGGTGTCGGCGTGGAACACATAGATGGATGCGTCCGCCGCCATGACCGACTCCATATTCTGAAATGCGGCAAGCAGAAACTCATAGAATTTCTCGCCTGCCATATTGTCGTTCTTGATTTTGCCCGCCGAGCCTTCATAGTTGACGTTGTAAGGCGGGTCGGTGATCACCAGGTTTGCTTTGACGCCATCCATGAGTGTGGTGTATGTCTCAGCCTTCGTGGAGTCCCCGCACACCAGACGATGCCTGCCAAGCGTCCATACATCGCCAAGCCGGGAGAACGCAGGTTTTTGCAGTTCCGCGTCCACATCGAAGTCATCCTCTTTGGCTTCCATGCCGTCATCAAACAGAGCCGCCAGTTCCTTTTCATCAAAGCCGGTGAGCAGAGGGTCAAAGTCCATGCCCTGCAAAGACTCAATCTCCACCCTCAGAAGCTCCTCATCCCATCCGGCATCCATCGCCATGCGGTTGTCGGCGATGATGTAGGCTTTCTTCTGCGCTTCGGTAAGGTGGTCGGCAAAGACACACGGAACTTCCTTGATGCCTTCTTCTTTGGCAGCAAGAATACGTCCGTGTCCGGCGATTACATTGAAATCCCTGTCAATGATAACGGGATTGATAAATCCAAACTCCCGGAGGGACGAGCGGAGCTTGGTGATCTGCTCCGGGGAGTGGGTGCGGGCATTGTTCACATAGGGTACCAGTTTGGCGATTGGCACCAACTGCATTTCCGTTGTCGTTTTCATCGCACCAGCCCCCATTCCGCAAATTTCTCAAAGCCGCCAAGGGACTGGATAAATTTCCGAGCAATCTCCACGATTTCCGCATAAGGGATGCCGTCCACGGTATCGTCCCCGATGGCGCAGGCAAGCTGCACGGTCTTTCCCGTTTCCTGTGCTTTCAGCCAGGCGTAGATGTTGACCGACACATCCGCTTTGGAGAGGTCTTTTCCATGCAGACCGCCGCCTGTGACGGAGTCTGCCATATCGCTGCCCAGCTTGCGGTTGGTTGCACCGGAGTCTACATCCGTGCCGCCTGTCCAGTCTCCCAGAGGGTTGATCTCGGCGTGAGGATACACTTCCTTGAGGTGGTAGCTCCTGGCGTTGCTCTGGCAGAGGATCAGCCTTGCGCCGTCCAGAATGTACTTCCCGTCATAAGGATAAGTGTGATACACACTTTTGGCGATCTCGCAGAGTGCTTTCTGCTCCTTGGTCACAGGCATCCCTTTGAAAATGCCGTTGTCGCCGCAGCGAATACCGTCCGCCTGGTTATTGGCGAGGTGTCCGTCCTGCGGCACTTCCACATAATCCGTGTGCAGATTTCCGGCAATGCGATGGACAATTGATTTTACTTCATCCAAAGAGATGTGTACCGATGTTTCCGCAATGATATGGCAGACGCCGTGACCGATGAGAACCTCCACAGCAATCCTGGGATTTTCTTCTTTTCTGTATGCCGCATCCACCAGAGCGCCGGCAATGCGGTCCGCCACCTTATCCGGGTGGCACGGATTTACTTTCTCAAACATGATTTCACCCCTTCCTTGCCCGGAGCAGACGCTCCATCAAATCATCCTGGGGAGAAGCCTCCCCGTAATCCGTGCTGCAGTTTTCTTTCACAATCTGGAAGATCTCGTTCCAGAGCCGCACCGCCTGGTTCATGTAATTGATGCCGATATTGATAAACGGGGATGGGATCGGCTTCTGGGTGGTCGGGTGCTTGGAGAGGAAGCCCATACGGTTGGTCATCTCCTCGCACTGAATCCAGCGGGCGCTGCACATGGCGTACCGCTCCAGAAGCTGTGGGGACACCTTTGCGGCACAGCCGATCTTCTTCAGCCACTCCCAGGTTTCTTTATAGATTTCCTCCGCCTGGAGCGTACTTCCGTCACGCTGCTCGGCAGAGAGGAACTCATGGGGCTTTGGCATATCGACGCCCTCGACTTCGGGAATGTCCAGCACTTCCAATCTGCGCCCGCCCGGATTGCCGTTCTCGGCTTTCTCCTTGACGGCAGATTTTTTTCTTCCCGCACCGGGTCTCGCACCGCCGCGCCCGCCTGTGTTATTGGATTTTGTCGGCATTTTCTCACCTCTTTTCCGCAAAAAATAAGCAGCCCTGACAGGCCGCCGTCAATTACCCTTTTGATTTCGCCTTTTTTGCGCACGAAGCCCCGGGCCGCTGTCCGCTCATCCAGGTCCCGGAGATTTTGACCGCCCCACGGTCACCGGTCGCCAAGGTCATGGTGGATCTTGGTGTGGCAGGACTGGCACAGACTCATCAGGTTATCGTTCCGATGCGTCCCGCCCTGTGAAAGGGGAACGATGTGATGGACTTCCTCTACAGGAGTCAGCCGTCCTTCCTTCAGACACATCTCGCACAAAGGATGCGCCGCAGCATAGCGGTCGCGGATTCGTTTCCAAGCTCTGCCGTACTTCTTGTTGCTGTCGACGGGACGTCCGTACCGGTTGTACTGTCTGCGGGCGGCAACTTCATGCTCCTTGCAGTACTGCCCGTCCGTGAGGTTGGGGCAGCCGGGGTAGGAGCAGGGGCGTTTTGGTTTCTTTGGCAATGCTTCACCTCCAAGGGCATAAGAAAAGCCCTCACAGGATCGCTCCCATGAAGGCTGTTTTTGTATTCTACTTCGCTATTGTAATGATATCACAGGACGGGTGTGCCATACTGTCCCAAAAGGTCTCAAAGTGTGCCAACTTTTAATTCGGCACGGGAAAATTCTGAAGTGCCGACCCGTGAATCCGATGCACGGTGCTTTTTGACACGCACATCATGTGTTCGATCTCTTCCCAGGAGAAACCGTCAAGGTAGCGGTAGCGGAGAAGGATCTGCTCCTCATGGCTGTCCAGCATATCGATCCGCATATTAATCTCGTCCCGCAGGCTGATTAGATATGCCACCTTTTCCGCCACATCTCTCTGGATGGCGTCGATTTTCTCAAGACACCGGACAAAAGGGGCTTCTGTGGGCTTGTTGGGATTGTAGTGCGGTTCGAAATTACTGCCTGAGACGCTGCTCGATAAATCCCTCCAGTAGTCAATCTCACGCAGGCGGCAGTTGATGAGTGCGTCCAGGTGCCGCGCCTGGTTCAGATATTCTTTTGCGGTCATACGTCCACCTCCTTCTGCAGGGAGCGGATCAGCATCTCGCCTTTCACATCTGTGAGTGCCGAATACCACTGCGAACGGAAGAACCGCTCAATTTCGGCTTTATCCGCTTGCGCCGCCCTATTACGGGAGTTGGCTTTCAGGCTTTTCAGCGCCATGCGGTAATCCTTCACAGCTTGCAGGATGATGGCGTTCGCAAGGTCCTCGTAAATCGTGATATCGCTCATATTCGCACCTCCGAAATTTTGATCCTCGGATTGGCACGGATTTTCTTAGATTGTCTCAGATTTTCAAGTCCGCTTTCACGGCGTCGATCAGCGCCGTCTGGGTATGCTCCTTTTTGGAGAGGGCTTTCATGATGCGTTCGTCAATGGTGCCCTTTGTGACGATGTGCTGTACCACCACAGTTTCAGAAGTCTGCCCCTGCCGCCAGAGTCGCGCTATGGTCTGCTGATAAAGCTCCAGGCTCCAGGTCAGTCCGAACCACACGATGGCCGAACCGCCGCTCTGGAGATTCAGCCCATGCCCGGCGGAAGCGGGATGGATCAGCGCCACCGGCAACTCGCCATTGTTCCATCTGCGGATACTGGCGGCGTCATCCAGCTTTGAGAACGGGATATGCAGCTTTCGCAGCCTTTCCGAAATACGGGTCAGGTCATGCTTGAACCAGTAAGCCACTAGAAGCGGTTTGCCGTTGGCGGCTTCGATGATGTCCTCCAAAGCGTCAAGCTTGCGGTCGTGGATGCGGATGGTTTCGCCGCCGTCGTCATAGATTGCGCCGTTCGCCATCTGGGAGAGTTTCCCGGAGAGGGAGGCGGCGTTGGCGGCAGTGATCTCTGCGTCGCCCAGCGACAGCACCAGCTCCTGTTTCAAGTCCGTGTATTTTTTCTGTTCATCCTCGGAAAGCCGAACCGTGTATTCACTGCTGACCAGCTTTGGCATCTGCAGGTGGTCGGCGGACTTCATAGAGATGGTGATGTCCGAAATCTGTCGGTAGATGGCGTCCTCTGCATAGGGCAGGGGTTTGTAGGAGTAGATGACCTGGCCATTTCGCTTGTCCGGCGTGAAGTAATCGGTGCGGTACTTGGTGATGAACCGTCCAAGCCGCTGCCCCATGTCCAGGATGCGAAACTCCGCCCACAGATCCATCAGACCGTTGGACGCAGGAGTGCCGGTCAGTCCGACGATGCGGCTCACCTTTGGTCTGACCTTTAACAGTGACTTGAACCGCTTTGTCTGGTGATTCTTGAACGAGGATAGCTCATCGATCACCACCATATCGAAGTCAAAGGGAATGCCGCTCTCATCAATGAGCCACTGGACGTTTTCCCGGTTGATGATGTAGATGTCAGCGCGTCTCATCAATGCCGACCGGCGCTGGGCTTCCGTCCCGACAACCACGGAGCAGATGAGATCCTGAAGGTGATCCCACTTATCCGCTTCAGACGTCCATGTGTCCCGCGCCACTCTTAAGGGTGCGATGACCAGCACTTTATGGACCTCGAAGCTGTCAAACAGCAGGTCGGCTATGGCTGTCAGCGTGATGCTGGTTTTTCCCAGGCCGCAGTCTAAGAAGATAGCGGCTGCGGGGTGTGTCTCGATGTAATCCACCGCATATTTCTGATATTCATGAGGTTCGTATCTCATCCAGTATCCCTCCAATCTGCTCCATATCGTCCAGCACATACACCGGAAATCCCAGCCGCCGCAAAAGCCTGTGGCGGGAAAGTTGCAGCGGTCGCGGCTTTTCTCCCGGAGCTTTGACTTCAACAAAGCCTATCCGTCCATTCGGCAGCAGCACCATGCGGTCCGGCATACCGTCAAAACCGGGAGATACGAGCTTGGGGCAGATGCCGCCGGCCTGTTTGACCATCTGTGTCAGTTTCTTTTCAATTTCTTTTTCTCTCATGGGCGTATCCTTTCTATGGGGTCGGCTAATTCAAAAGCGGCGTAGGCGGCTGAGACAAAATTGTCGAGGGGTTTGCCCTTGTAACTCCAGGCTGTCTTGCCATCTACATAAACGCTGTAGCGATTGCCGCCCTTATTGTTGATAAACACCTTTCTGCCCTGATAAGTCAGCTGATAGTTGCCGTACCAGTTCTTCCGCCATTGACGGTGAGGAAAGTTCCGCTTCCGTTTGGCTCGGTTTTTCATAAGCCGCTCACGCTCTCTGGCGGCAAGGATATCGCCCTCCATAATCCCTGCGCAGATACAGCCGACTGAAACAGTCTCAAAATACTCGTCATGACGCATCACATGGACAAAGCGTACCTGTGAACAATCGCAGAGTTCGCAGGTGAACAGGTCGATGTGATCGGGATCTTCCTCTTCATCGGCCACATCGTAAATATAGTCACAATACCAGCCGGAGAGGGGCGCTCCCCATTCCTGAAGCCGCTTCTGACACCTGCGGACATATGCGCTGTCTATTTCATACATTGACATTTTGATTTACCTCCGTGTTCTTAAAAACCTGAAAATCCTTACGCGCGTGCGTATGCGTGATTTACGGGTTCTGTACAGTCTTTTTGATACATTTCCAATTTATATGCTTTTTTAGGAACACAGGAACTTAAGCCTGTAAAGTTGCCTTGCGGCGGCACATTCGGTGTGTTCCTGGCGGCGTTCCCGGAGTCTCCCCTGGGAACACTGCCGGATGTCGGGAACTGTTCCTTATTCGCTCCGTTCCCGAAAAATCAGTCAGGAACATCGCTGGGAACAAAAACGAACTGGGGCCCGTAGGGCTTGACGCGCTCCTTTTTCTCCTTGCGCACCCAGCCGAGCTTAGTGAGCATAGCTGTGAGGTTGTTGGATTCGGCGCGGCCAAGACTGCCCTGGTCTTTGCCGAAAAGCTCACACCAGATCTCCATATTGCAGACGCGTGTTCTGGCGACCGTACCAGCACGGCCGATATTATTCACCCCGGCGAGGAAGGAGCGGCGGTCGAACAGATCCATGCCGTCCCAATCCTCCGGGAGCAGGGTCTCCAGATACTCGCGCACCAGTCCTTCGCGCTCATCGGACTCCAGCGCTTCCCGTTGTTCGCTCTTGGCGAGTGTTTCCAAATCGGGAGCCAGATGCAGCTTCTCGCCGTTCTCCACAAGCACCAGCACCTCCGCCCAGATCTGGCTGATATCTTCATGGGTGAGTTCCCAGGAGTGCTTTGCGCCGCCGCCCGGCGTTTTGACCGGCCAGAACCGGCGGTTGCCCGTGGTATCCCGCAGATAGCCGGACTCGGCGTTGGTGGTGCCAAAGAAGATGCACTGCCTCGGATGCGGCGTTGCCCGTCTGCCGAATGCGGCGCGGTAGATATCGTTCTGTCGGGAAAGGAAGGAGCGCAGCGTCTCCACCTCGGCTTTGCGAAGTCCCGCCAGTTCACCGATCTCCAGAATCCAATAGCCCTGTAGCTTTTCGGCGGCGGTCTTGTCCTTGGTATCGCTCAGATTCAAACTGTCGGAGAACCACTCCCCGGCAAGGCGGGAGATGAGGGTAGACTTGCCGATGCCCTGAGGACCATTTAGGACCAGCATGGTATCAAACTTCACACCCGGTTCTTGCACCCGGCGAACGGCGGCGCAGAGGGTCTTTCTGGTCACGGCACGGACATAGGAATTATCCTCCGCACCCAGATAGTCGATGAGGAGCGTGTCCACACGGGGAACGCCATCCCATTCCGGCAGAGCCGCCAGATATTCGCGGATGGGGTGGTAGGAGCGGTCGTCCGCCACCTTGGTCACGGCGATCTGATAGTTGCGCTGGGAGAATGTACCGTAATGGGAGTCCACATAGCTGATCAGCTGTGCGTCGTCGGCGTCCCGCCAGTATTTGGACGGGTGCTTCCAGGGCACCTCACCCTTGATCTCCATGCCGTCCAGCTGCTGGTTGAACACGATATTCTGGAGCTGCGGGTCGTTCTGGAGGATGAGCGTGATGTTGTGAAGGTTGTTTTTCAGTACCGTGGAGCGGGGTTCGTATTGGAAACGCTTCTGCCAGTCGGTATCCTCGCTGTCGGAGAAATCCGTCTCGGCATCCGCCATCCGTTCGCTTGCCGCAAGCAGCTTTACCTCATCTTGCTGCATGGCGAACTCGCACATCGCCTTGTACGACGCTTTTTCGTCCAGATCTCCAAAGCGGTGGGTGCGGACGATGTCAAAGGCGTTGCAAAGCTTGAGGTAAGCCGGGTCTTTGGCGTGGTGGCTATATACGAATTTATCCTCCTTGATCTCTACGCCCGCCATGCTGGAGGACGCAATCAGGTGCCAGCGGTTCTCATTGTCGGTCGGCTCATAGACATCGGAGAGAAATGCCTCCAGCGCCTTGCTGATGGGATAATAGGTGCGGTTGAACAGACCCACCACGCCCTCTTTGGTCAGCGGGTCCTGCACTTTCTGCTGTGCGGTGGTATTCGCCTTGCTCTCCCTGGAAGAGGTGGGCAGTCTTGTGGGGTCAGTCCATTCCGGATGCTTTGCAAGGAGCGCGTCGGGGTCGAGCCAGCCGCCGTTTGTCTCCTTATACACAAAGGAGCCGTTAGCCGGTGTGGACGGCCAGTACATCAGCTGATTGGGCTGATAGGAGCATTCGTCGAAATAGTCGATGCCCAGCATCTGAGCCAGATAGCGGGACACCGCCACAAATTCCTCCGGGGTCACATC
>ERZ779875.1752-NODE-1752-length-13209-cov-3.154858_pt1 | contig 13209 bp, 10 predicted proteins | sample MGYA00511246_ERZ779875 | MGnify/ENA primary metagenome ERZ779875 (study PRJEB29588, sample SAMEA2155093) | human gut metagenome | biome: human gut; feature: human-associated habitat; material: faeces | place: Denmark | collected 2008/2010 ... | reverse complement strand
CAACTTAAAAAGACAATTATACTTTCTGCGAAACACGTACGTGTTTTTGGAAAAACACGACCGGGTAAAAAATAGTCAAGTAAAATATACAGTAAGCTACCTGTTTTCTCGTGTTCACTTCATGGTGACACACCCTCTTCTTGTTGAAGGTTGATCGGTTATAATGATGAGGGCAAGTTTACCAGTGATTTCCCGGAAGTTTTTTTCGATGCTATTTTGAATGAACATATCCCCCTTCTCTTTTATTAATACGGATTTTTTTCCTTATATTCGCGTCACTTTTGAACACGTATCAAATAATTTCTAAATAAATCAATTAAGAAATGACAAAGAGTGCATTACAAATCGCAAGAGCAGCTTACCAACCGAAGGTACCCGCTGCGTTGAAAGGTGCAGTGAAAGCCGTTGACGGCGAGTATACTCAATCAGTAGCCGATCAGGAAGAAATCAAGAAATTGTTCCCGAACACTTACGGAATGCCGATCGTTACATTCGAGAAGAGTAACGAGGAGAAGGCTATGCCTGTCATGAACGTTGGTGTGATCCTTTCCGGTGGTCAAGCTCCCGGTGGTCACAACGTGATCGCTGGTTTGTTCGACGGTATCAAGGCTCACAACGCAGATTCTCGTCTGTATGGTTTCATCTTGGGCCCGGGCGGTTTGATCGATCATAAATATATGGAATTGACGGCTGATATTATCGACGAGTACCGTAACACGGGTGGTTTCGATATGATCGGTTCAGGACGTACGAAATTAGAGACTACGGAACAATTCGATAAAGGTCTTCAGATCTTGAAGGAACTTGATATCAAGGCTTTGGTTATTATCGGCGGTGACGATTCTAACACGAACGCTTGCGTATTGGCTGAGTATTACAAGGCTATCGGTGCCGGCGTACAGGTAATCGGTTGCCCGAAGACGATCGACGGTGACTTGAAGAACGCCCAGATCGAGACCTCTTTCGGTTTCGACACGGCTTGTAAGGTTTACTCCGAGGTAATCGGTAACATCCAACGTGACTGTAACTCCGCCCAGAAATACTGGCACTTCATCAAATTGATGGGTCGCTCCGCTTCTCATATCGCTTTGGAGTGCGCTTTGCAGACTCAACCGAACGTTTGTATCATCTCCGAGGAGGTTGAGGAGAAGAATATGTCTTTGGACGATATCGTTACTTACGTGGCTGGTATCGTGGCTAAACGTGCCGCCGAGGGTAATAACTTCGGTACGGTATTGATCCCTGAGGGCTTGATCGAGTTCGTTCCGGCTATGAAACGCTTGATCGCCGAGTTGAACGACTTCTTGGCTAAGCACGACGCTGAGTTCAAGATGATCAAGAAGAGCGAGCAACGTGCTTATATCATCAGCAAGTTGACGAAGGAGAACTCTGATCTGTACGCTTCTCTTCCGGAGGGCGTAGCTCGTCAGTTGTCTTTGGACCGTGACCCGCACGGAAACGTACAGGTTTCTTTGATCGAGACTGAGAAGTTATTGTCTGAGATGGTTGGCAAGAAATTGGCTGAGTGGAAGGCCGAGGGCAAGTACGTAGGCAAGTTCGCCGCACAACACCACTTCTTTGGTTACGAGGGTCGTTGCGCCGCTCCGTCTAACTACGATGCGGACTACTGCTACTCTTTGGGTTACACGGCATCTTGCTTGATCGCCGCCGGTAAGACAGGTTATATGTCTTCCGTACGTAACACGACCGCTCCCGCTGATCAATGGATCGCCGGTGGTATCCCTGTTACTATGATGATGAACATGGAAAAACGTCATGGCGAGATGAAGCCGGTTATCCAGAAGGCTTTGGTTAAGCTTGACGGCGCTCCTTTCAAGGCGTTCGCCGCAAACCGTGACGAGTGGGCTTTGACTACTAGCTACGTATACCCGGGTCCGATCCAGTACTTCGGTCCGACGGAGGTTTGCGACCAGCCGACTAAGACTTTGCAGTTGGAGCAAGCTTAATACAGACTTATACATTATATAATATATAAGCTAGGGAGGATGTCATTTATTTGGCATCCTCTTTTTATTTACATACATTTGCCACGAGATCTTAAACCTAAAAATAAATCTTTATAACACATAGATTCCATGAAAAAGAAAATCGCCTATCTATTGCTCCTTTTGATGCTGATACCTGTCGGCTCGTTCGCCAAGGAGAAACGTACGTTCGAGATCAAGGACGGTCATTTTTATGTAAACGGGAAGGTAACCCCGATCCTCTCGGGTGAGATGCATTACCCTCGTATCCCTCATCAATATTGGCGGCATCGCCTTCGGATGATGCGGGCGATGGGCTTGAATACGGTCGCTACCTATGTCTTCTGGAACCTGCACGAGATGGAGCCGGGTAAATGGGATTTCGAGGGAGACAAGAATCTGGCCGAGTATATCCGGATAGCGGGAGAGGAGGGATTGATGGTGATCCTCCGTCCCGGCCCCTACGTATGCGCCGAGTGGGAGTTCGGCGGTTATCCGTGGTGGTTGCAGAATATACCGGGCATGGAGATCCGCCGGGATAACCCGGAGTTCTTGAAACGCACGAAGCTTTATATCGATAAGCTTTACGAGCAGGTCGGCGACTTGCAGGTATCGAAAGGCGGCCCTATCATCATGGTGCAGGCCGAGAACGAGTTCGGCTCTTACGTGGCGCAACGTAAGGATATCCCCTTGGAGGAGCATCGCCGCTACAACGCCAAGATCAAGCGGCAATTGGCGGACGCCGGTTTCAACGTGCCTCTGTTCACCTCGGACGGAAGCTGGTTGTTCGAGGGCGGTTCCACCCCGGGAGCGTTGCCTACGGCGAACGGGGAGAGCAACGTGGAGAACTTGAAAAAGGTGGTGAACGAGTATCACGGGGGAGTAGGCCCGTATATGGTAGCCGAGTTTTATCCCGGTTGGCTGATGCACTGGGCGGAACCATTCCCCGATATAAGCGATTCCGGCATAGCGAGGCAGACGGAGACGTACCTCCAAAACGATGTCTCTTTCAATTTCTATATGGTTCATGGCGGTACGAATATTCTCCATATCCCCGTAAGCCGATACGATGATACATTTCAAGGCCGGGTTACGCATCTCGTTAATCTTCGTCAGCAATGTCAAGCCATCCATCTCCGGCATATTGATATCGCTCAATATGATATCAAAGTCCGGATGGTCCAACATCATCCTCAACGCCTCCAAGCCATTATGGGCAAAGGAGAACTCATACTCTCCCTTACGGATCTTCCGACGGAAATATTGGGTTAGCAACGCTTCCAGATCCTGTTCGTCGTCTACGCTTAATATCTTGATCGCCATAATTCTTCTGTTTATTTCGTTAATGGAATAAGGAATATGAAACGGGTAAACTCACCTTCTTTCGATTCCACCTCTATCTTCCCGTCATGCTTCTCCTCTATAATGGATCGAGTGATAGATAGCCCCAAGCCAGTTCCCTCTCCCACCGGTTTCGTGGTGAAAAACGCGGAGAATATCTGCTCCCGGATATCCTCCGGCATACCGATACCATTATCCTCGATACTTAATCTTAAAGAATCTCCCTCCTTCCGTAGATCCACGGATATAACCGGCTCATACCCGATCGGCGAGAGCTTGGATTTACTATAGACCGCATAGCAAGCGTTATTCATGACATTCAATACCGCACGGCTCAAATCCTGCGGGATCACTTTCAGCATCGGAAGCCCCTCCTCGTAATGCTCCCGGATCGCAATATTGAAACCTTTATAGTTCGCTCGCATCGAATGATAAGCCAGCCAAACATATTCCTTCACCAGATTCTTGATATCCGTAGGGATGTACTCGTCATCCTTCCCTCTGGAATAAAGCAAGATACCCCGGATGATACTTGTCGCCCGGTTTCCATGTTCCTCGATCTTCTTCAAGTTACCATGCAAATCGTTAACGATCTCGCTAAACTCCTCATGCAAGGCGGTCAGCTTCTCCCAAGATTCCGGAGGCAAGACATCTTTCTCTTCTTCTAAAATATCTTCCAAGTCATCCACTAACTTAGAGGACAGCTTACTGAAATTGATGACAAAGTTGAGCGGATTCTGGATCTCATGCGCGATCCCGGCACTCAACATACCTAAAGAAGATAATTTCTCTAAGTTCTTCACTTGCAAACGTAGCCGTTCTATTTCCTTACTCTGGTCTTCCATATCTATTCCTCCTCTTTAGGCGGTGTAATTGTTTTCGGTTGATATACAGGGATCGTAATTAGAAACTGGGTATATTCTCCTTTCTTACTCTCCACCTCGATGGTTCCCCGATGGTTTTGCACGATCTCACGGCATAGGTAAAGCCCTACGCCGGCCGCTTCCCCCGTTGTCTTTGTCGTGAAGAAAGGAGCGAATATCTTATCTTTTATATTCTCGTCGATACCGGACCCGTTATCCCGGATCGTTATTTCCAGCATATCCTTATTGACTTTCAATCCAAGGAATATCTCCGGACTAAAAGTCACGGTCTCCGATTTCTTCAACAGGGCATACATGGAATTTTTCAATATCCCGGCCAGAACCTTACTGAACTGCTCCACGTTTACCTCCATCATCAAAGACAGCGTCAAATTATCGAAAACAATCCGGATATTCTTCTCTTGAATATCCTGCTCATACGTTTTCTTCAATTTATCCAAGGCGATCCGGCATAATCCGTTTATGTTGGTAAGCGTAAGATTACCTCTTCGGTCTTTCAGCAATTCCTCCATCGCCTTAACGATACGGACCGTATTGAAACCATGCTCAGAGATCTTCTCCAAATTACTGGTCATCATATTCAGCAAATCTACCGAGTCGTCATACACATCCGGTTTCAGATGCTCTTTCTGACTATCCAGATTTTCCCGGAGATCCTTGGCCAACCCCGATGTCAGATTTGCGAAGTTATTGATATAATTCAGTGGGTTCAAGATACGGTCCACCAAACCTTGGGTCAATTGCCCTACGGTAGCCATCCGTTCCTTACGGACCAGCTCGTCCTGCGCCTCACCCAAGGCTTTCAAAGCCGCCGCCAATTTCTCGGATTCCTCTTGGATCGCGTCTTTCTCCGAACGGATCTCCTGCGTACGCTCCTCTACCTCTTTTACCAAATACTCTTTTTGTTTGAGTTTCCGCTTGAAAACCAACTTAGAGGTCTGGCAAAACAGAATCAAGAAAAGCAATCCGATCCATTCTTGATGACCGAACTTCACAGATACACAAATACCGACCAAGCTACCCAGCGTAACCCGCTCGCAAAGTTTAATCCGCCTTTTTAACCGATCAATCTCGGTATGTAAATCCTGTATCATGATGAACCTCCTTTCCTAACTATAAATAGGCAACGTAATCGTAACTTCCGTATATTTATCTTTCTCCGACTCGATAGCGATCGTACCCTTATGGTTCAAAACGACCTCCCGACTCAAGTAAAGACCTGTTCCTGCCGCTTCCGCGGTCGGTTTGGTGGTAAAGAACGGAGAAAAGACTTTCGTCTTTATCGTTTCTTCTATACCGACGCCATTATCACGGATAACCACTTGCAGCTTATCCGCTTGAATACGCAATACCAACGAGACAGAAGGCTGATATCCCGGCTCTCCGGCCTTTTTCAAGACCGCATATATACTATTATCCAATATCTGCGACAAGGCTTTTCCCATCTGATCGATATTCACCTCGATTGTCAACGGTACGGAAAGCCCGGAGAATGATAGATCTACTTGATTCTTCTCGATCTCCTTCGCGTAATTCTTTCGCAAGATATCCAGATTGACCTTACATAAATCATTAATATCCACGCAAGTTCGATTCGCCGAATGATCTTTCAGCAATTCTTCCATCGCTTTTACGATCCGCACCGTGTTATCACCATGCTTGGCTATCTTATCCAGATTGCTGGTCAAAAGAACCAGCAGTTCTTGCGTATCATTATAATTATCGTGTTTACCGGTCTCTTCGTCCTCATCGATATTCTGCTTGATATCTTTCGCTAATACAGCAGACAAATGAGCGAAGTTATTGATATAATTCAAGGGATTCAAGATACGGTCTACCAGACCTTTCGTTAATTGGCCGATCGATGCCAGACGTTCCTTACGAACCAACTCGTCCTGGGCATCCGCCAAGGCAGAAAGGGCACGGGATAGTTTTTCCGACTCCGCTTGCATCGCATCCCGCTGGAAACGCAATTCCATCGTTCGCTGCTCCACGAGATTAGAGACGAACTGTCTTTTTCGCAGACGGAATTGCGTATAATACTTTAACAGGAATAGAAGGACTACGGCTCCCACCAAATAATAAACCAGTTCTTCCTTCTTCTGGTAAACCGCCAAGGCGATCCACGCTGTCCCGATCACGGTCAGCGTCTCGATCACCCGCATCCTCCAGCGAAGGCTTTCCAGTTGTTTGATATTTATGTCACCCATCCTTCCTATTTCAAGTGTTAGAAATTGATATTAACGCCAATCATCGCACTAAAGCTTTGCAAAGGATATCCGTAATATACCTCATACTTCTGGCAAAGGATATTATTCAACTTAGCGTAAACACCAAAGGTATCGTTGAAGGTATAGGTACCTGTTAGGTTTAGCTCGTTGATGTTGTTCATCTTGTATTCGCCAGCTCCCGCAGACACGCTACTGTGATTTTCAGCTTCCCAGTAATTCTTTACAAAAGCATAACGTCCGGTGGCCAAATAATAATCCAAGGCAACAGATAACTTATCGATCGGACGCACGGTTACATTTGCGTTAACCTCCATTTCTGGCTTTCCATAAGCATGGCTTAGTTCAACACTCTCATCCCCTTGATTTGCCTTCCAATTATTATACACCCCTTTTAAAGAGATATCCAGCAATTGCTGATAGCTATATTTCAAGTTAGCCCCTACAAAAAGCTGCTTAGTATCGACATCCGGTATCGCTTCACTGAAATTGGAAAAAAAGTCAGGTTTAGATGTGGCCACTTGACTGAAAAGCACATCGCTACTAGTTATCTTATAACCAGCGAACACGTCGAACCAAAATCCCGGTGCCACGCCACTCCGGATACCCAAGATAGCATTCAACCAGTTACGAGAAGGAGCCAACTCTTTCATTGGATACAGATAACGGTTGATCTGTGACATATCGTACATGCTGTTGGAGTAAAGCTTTCCGTCAGCCTTTACATATAGCTCCGTTTTATCAGCAACCTCCACATCAGCGGCAATATTTGGCGAGGCCATGAACTCCGCATCATCACCTGTAGCCAACATCACATTCGCACCTAATTTGATTTTCCAATTATCACCCTCAACTTTATAATATGGTGATAACATCACCTCGGCATGATTCTTAAACTCATAAACATACGAATTAGAAGCTGCCTCCGGAAAGTTGTAGTTGAAATACTCCACCAATCCACCCAAGCCAATCCGCATATTCCCATTAAAACCTGCGTTCAAATCAAACTTCGCCTCTAAAGTATGCTCCGTCGGTCCATCTATATTCTTGTTCAACCCATATTTATGGGAGAAATTTATATAACCTAAATCCAGCAAATATCCGAACGGGGCATCTTCCTTCGACTCAAATCCTATATTAGCAGCTATCGTCTGGTTTACTTGGTTTGTTTCCCGATCCACTCTATCCAAACTACCCTCTGCCATCATAGACCAAGCATCCGCAATAGGCAGTCCATAATAATTAAACGCCGAATATCCGTACTTCGCACCAATACTAAATATCGTCTTATCAAAAACATGCTTGAAATTGATGCCTCCCAGATTATCGTTGATCTTCGCCTTCACCTTCTCATCGTCCATCTGAATATATTTCACCTTTCCATTCGTAGAACGATGTGAATACCAAATATTCAACTTATCCTTCTCGGTACTCAAGATATGATATCCCAAATCACCGTTTATATTCAGATATGTGCCTACACCGAAGTTAAAATATCCCCGGCGCTTGTTGTAGTCCATCTGCGTCATGATATTTCCGGAAGGCAACAAACTAATCTCTTTCTGCGGATCGGCGGCGATCGTATAATTCGAGTAATCGATCGGGATCTTACGAACCTCCGGCTCTTTCACCACGGGAAGCGTATTTACCTTGCTAGCGTCCTGCACGGAAGGATCATACTCCCGTTCAAGCGTCATCTCTCGGTTCAGGTTCTTTTCTTTCGTAACATCCTCTTGCGCACTCGCAGCAGCAGCCGAACCCAGCAAAGCTACCACACACAACGCCTTTACATTATATATAGTCTTCATCGCTTTCTTTTATTTCTTTAGTTTACCCAATCTGTCTTCGATCATCGCGGCGATCTCATCATCGCCCTTGTAGTTGTTTTGCAAACTGGTCAGATATTGACGAGCTTGGAAATCATCACCTTGGCGGATATAAATATCAGCCAACAAGATAAAGCCCCGTGCCAACCAATATTGGTGAGGCGTACCGTTCTCGATGAAGTTCATCAAGACAGTCTCGGCATTCTTATCATCCTTATTATCATAATACAATTGAGCCAATAGATATTTAGCCTCCGCCCCGTGTATCGTACGGGTATCCTTGCTGATCTCCTTCAAGTCGGCCAACGCCTTGTTCTCCTGCTTCAAGCTGATATAAGCCTTCGCACGGACATAACGGGCCTCGGACATAATCTCGGGAGATAGCTTCGGTTCCTTCAGCAAATCGTTGGCGGCAAGCAAAGCCTCTTGCGGCTGACCGGTCAACTCGGCGCAACGCATCAAGCCCAATTTAGCGGCCTCCTTATTCTCCGGATTCTCCGCTACCGCCTGTAGATGCTTGAAACTTTCCATAGCGGCGGCGTAATCCTTATCCAGATACTCGATCTCAGCCTTACGAGCCCAAGACTCTTCCCTGAATTTCGTATCACCGCTCTCCAATACCAACGAGAACAGACGTTTCGCCTCCTCCAGATCTTTCTTGGCAAAAGCGATACTTGCCAAATAGAAATTAGCGTTCGAGCTAAACGCTCCCTGCGGGAAGGTTTGCAAATAATTCGTCAAGCTACGACGAGCGCCCTCATTATCGCCTCGCATAAATAACTTCTCGGCCGCCAGATAGGTCAAGGAGTCTTGCTCACTCACCTCGAAACGAACATTTCCACCTAACGAATTCGCATAGGCGGCAAACGAATTGATATCGTTCAGCTCGATATATACGGACTTCAAGTCTTGCAAGGCCACTTTCGCCTCCTCGCTACCCGGATAATTGCTAATCACGCTCTTATAAGCGTCGGCCGCTTTCTCCGGCTGATTGTCGTTGAAGTAAATCAAACCAAGCTGTACGCCGGCCTTACGAGCCAGACTGCTTTGCGGGAAATCACGCATCAATTGCTCAAAGCTTGCCGCAGCCGCTTGATTATTATCCAATAACACGTAAGAACGTCCTTTCTCAAACAAGGCATCGTCCACATATTGTGATTCCGGGAACTCACGGATCAAGCGATCCATCACGCTGATCTTTCCCTTATAATCTTTCTGCAATCCCAGCAAGAAGCCCTTCTGATACACCGAATAATCTCCGGCGGACGGTTGCAATTGCGCCGCACGGGTATAATTCTCTTCCGCCATAGCGAACTGACGGTTGTGGAATAAACAATCGCCGATACGATTATAAGCGTCCGCATAAGCCAGAGTCTGCTGATTGCTTTCCAAATTCACGTATTGACGGAAGCGGTTCAACGCCTCGCCATACTCTTTCAATTTGAAGTAGCTGTAACCTAAGTTATAATGTGCCAAGGCATACATATCCGTATTACGTTGGCGGGTATTATTCAAATAGGTACGATAATCGGAAATCGCCTTGTTATACTCACCTTGGCGATAATAAGATTCCCCACGCCAGAAATAAGCGTCGTTACGAGATTCCAGATTATAAGCGCCCAACGAAATCGCACGGCTGAAAAGATCGACCGCCTTATCCAATTCCATATTCGTGAACGCCTGCGTTCCCAACTGGAATAAGATATCTTGCTTCGCCTCCAAGATCTTCGTGCTCGGATGCTTGATCTTATCGATAGAGTTCAGAGCCGCTTGATAGTTCTTGGTAGTCAAATAAACCTCCACCAGATAATCGTTTACCTTATCGGCATATTTGGAATTCGGGAAATCATTCAAGAAATCCTCGAAGATTGTCACCGACTCGCCAAAGCCAGTGAAAGCGGTCTCGTGGATCAATAAAGCGTAATTATACATAGCCGCCTCTTTCACTTGCTTATCGAAAGAAGAAGTCGCGGCAGCCTCGAAGGCCATACGGGCGTTATTCTTATCTTTTAATTTCAGATAACTTTGCCCCAGATACAGATAAGCGTTCTGCGAAAGGGCATCGTTCTCACGTACGGTCCGCCCCAAAGCGTTCACGGCGCTACTGTAATTACCCTTATTGTAATAACATACGCCCAAGATATATAAATCGCCCCTCAACGGGCTATCCGTCGAGGATACATATTTACTCAGCATATTAATCGCCTGATCCTCATTTCCCAGATGATAGTAGGCGTTACCCATGATACGGTAAACCTCGCTATTGTTCTCGCTATCCGGATAAGAGGCTAGCAATTCCTTACCTTCGCTGATCACTTTCTCGTATTTATTCTGGATAAAATAAATTTGCGTGATATAGTACAAAGATCGCTCCTTATAATCAGGCAAGTCCTTCAAGCGGGTAAATTCCACCAAGGCATTGTTGTATTTACCGGTTGCGTAATCGATATAAGCGACATAATAGGTAGATGCTTCCCGGTACTTCGTTCCGATCTGCTCGATCCGTGCGAAATAACCACGGGCCTTCTCCATATCCCCAATTTGCAACAAGGAATAAGCCAAACGGAAACAATAAACCTCCTGTTGTTCCGGACTTAGCATATCAATGTTCGATTCGTTAAACCAAAAGATAGCTTTCTGATATTCTCCCTGTCCGAAATGGGCGGAACCGATCAAGAAGTTCACCTCGTCCGCATGACGGGAAGCCGGGTACACATCCAGATAATCTTTCAATAACTCAACGGCATTGGGACGGCCTTGCTCATAAGCGGAGTAGACCAACATATAATCGGCTTCTTGAATCAAGTCGGCATCCGTGGAATGCTGTTTATACGCCTCCAGCTTATCGATGCAACCTGAATAATTCTTCAAACTAAACAACTCCTTGCCTTCGACAAACAAACGGTTCGGCGCATCAAATTGATACGATCTCTGCCCGCTTGCCATGTGGCTGCCTACTACCAGACACAGCGGAATAAGTATTCTTTTCATCACTCATTTGCTTTTTAATACAAGCACTTACTTCAGTGCCTATTCGTTCTAATTCGCAAATATAAGTAATATGCGCCAAACAGCAGGCAAGTTCTATCAATATTTACCAAGATAGATCGGTACCGCCTTTCGGATAGAGTCTAAACCGAAGTCTTCCGGATTCACATCCTCCGGGTGAAGGATCACGATCTCGGCGGCATCATCTTCCGCATGCACGTTATTGAAATCATCTACCAAACACTCATAAAACATATCCAGCGTATGCACCTCAAAGCCGGAATACATATATAAATTAGGCAAGGAAAACAAATAACGACAATTCTGGATATGCAACCCCGTCTCCTCCCTTACTTCCCGGCGAGCGGCCTCCTCCCCCGACTCAAACATATCGACGAAGCCACCGGGCAAATCCAATGTACCCTTAGCCGGCTCTTTTCCTCGGCGAACCAGCAATAACTCCCCCTTAGCGTTCTTTATGAAACAAGCGACAGCCGACGACGGGTTGAAATAATAAACAAAACCGCACGCCATACATTTTTTCGCTTTCTCGTTATGTTCCACGAAAGCTTTTGCCCCGCAAACCGGGCAAAACTGAAATTGATACAACGGATGTCTCATACTTTATGATTTATAATTCAATTAAAAACAACAAGCCGCACCTAAATATAGATGCGGCTTGCCTTATTTCGCAAATGTCTTTTCGTTATACGCAAAACCGGATTTAGACTTCCAAACCAGCGCTTTGGTCTCTTACTTCCCAACCCAAAGCACTTGCTCCTAATACGGCAGCATCGCTCTCTTTCAATTGAGAGAATAATAATTTAGTCTTACCTGCGTAAACTTTCAACATATTTTTCTCCATTGAACGTTTAATCGGGTTCATGATCAAATCACCAGCTTTCGTAAGACCGCCAAACAAAATGATAGCCTCCGGGCTAGAGAATGCTACGAAATCAGCGAAAGCCTCTCCCAACATAGAGCCGGTAGCCTCGAAAATCTCAAGAGCGATCTTATCATTCTTCATAGCTGCGTCGTATACGTCTTTTGAAGTGATTTCATCCGGATCCAAGTCGCGAAGAACACTCTCGTCCTTACGGATTTCCAGATATTCACGAGCCGTACGAGCCACACCGGTAGCTGAAGCATAAGCCTCCAGACATCCTTGGCGACCGCAACCGCACTGACGACCATTGTTACGACGCATGATAACGTGGCCCAACTCGCCGGCAAAACCGTCATGTCCGTATACCAAGTTACCACCGATTACGATACCGCTACCCACGCCAGTACCCAAAGTGATCACGATAAAATCTTTCATACCGCGAGCGGCTCCATAAGTCATCTCACCGATAGCGGCAGCGTTGGCGTCGTTTGTTAAAGCAACAGGAATACCATCGATCTGTTCGCTGATCAATTGAGCCAAAGGAATCTTACCTTTCCAAGGCAAGTTCGGAGCAAATTCAATCGTTCCCGTGTAGTAGTTGCCATTCGGAGCACCGATACCAATACCTCTGATTTTATCAACACCACCATTAGCAATAATCAATGGAAGCAGACTTTTACACACTTCATCAGCGTATTCTTCTACTGTAGGGTAACCAGATGTTTTGATTGAACTGCTGGCAATAATAGTTCCGCGTGCGTCTACAATTCCAAAGACGGTATTCGTTCCGCCTATGTCAATACCTACTACGTAGGGCTTTTCCATGTTTGAATTCATGATACTTTTATTTAAAAGGGTTAGTTAATCATTAAGTTTACTGCACACAAATTACGTAAAGAAGATTGAGTCTACAAAATGTTTTTAGAAAAAAGTTCGGCCACCTTGCAACTTTTCGTATCTTGAAGCCGTCTAATAGTAGAAATTTATTAGAAAACAGGAACTAAATAAAGAAAATTGTGATACAACTAACGGACATCAACAAGACCTACAACAACGGAGTACCCCTCCATG
>ERZ779875.1744-NODE-1744-length-13289-cov-3.741046_pt1 | contig 13289 bp, 6 predicted proteins | sample MGYA00511246_ERZ779875 | MGnify/ENA primary metagenome ERZ779875 (study PRJEB29588, sample SAMEA2155093) | human gut metagenome | biome: human gut; feature: human-associated habitat; material: faeces | place: Denmark | collected 2008/2010 ... | reverse complement strand
TTAATGTCGAAGGAGGAACGCCAGAACATACCGCCGCCTCATTCACTGTGATATCTTTCTGATTAATCAGATCGTTTAAACGATATATGACCGCTGTTTTTATATCCACGGTATCGACCACCTTTTTTTCTTCTATTTTTAAATCGGCTTTAAAAGGTCGCCCATATATAGTCTTTTTGATCTATGTACGATATTTTTTTAACAGTTTTTCTTATTCTAGCAGAAATCCGCTAAATTTCTATATTTTATTAGATACATGAAACCCTGTGAGAACATTTCTGATCCTACGCAGGGTTTTCCACTTTGTTATAAAATTTTTATATTTTGCAGTATGCTGGATCGGAGTTATCATTCAACTTTCCTTCTGCTGCCGATTGTAAAAACATATTTTTACGAATAAATATTCAGCAGTTCTTCCGGAGAAAGCAGTGTAATCCAAAAGGAAAGAAAATCCTTTTTATTCCTTGTCACAATCGCATCACACTGATTCGCCTTCGTACAAGTTGCAAGTAGGCAGTCTTCAAAATCAGATACTCTCTGCAAATAAGCAGGCAGCACATCTTCGTTCGTCACTGTCAGCACTTTTGCTATGTCCAAAACGGAGCCAAGTGCCTTTCTATAAATTTATACCGTTCTTACATCCCGATCAGCTCCTCTCTCCAGCTCATCTTTTCCCTGCTTTTCTTGGATTTTTCTCTTATTGATTTCCAGTCGTTCATGAATAGATGGCTTCTTTGCCTTCGTAGTTGCTTTATTCTTTTCTGTTTGCATACTCGAAACTACCTTTTTCACAGCTTTGTCATTATCCCCTTTTGTCACATTCGCTGCTCTTGACGCTTCTACTCTGCTGTCCTGCTTTTCTGCAACCTGCCGTTCCTGCTTTTCCTGCACATTTTTTTCTTCCAGACTGCAAAAGCTCTGCAAATATGGCAGCACATGGTTCTGCATATCGGTCAGATCTTCCATACACTTCTGAAACTCTTCATTTCCCTTGTTTTTCAGATAACCAATCCAGCTTTCATCCGTAAGTTTCAGTTCATTTTGGAGTTTCAGCTGACTTAAAATACCGCCATTTCCTGTTCCAATATCTATTTTCCCTTTGAAATGTTGCAGCATTTTATCGCCTTTTTCCGCATAATATATAGTAAAAAACATCTGGGCTGTTACCATCGGCTCATCCGTCCTCGGATTACGGTCTGCGTACCATTCCTTATCCTTCTGTGCAGTACGGGAATCCAGATCTGAGAGCTTCTGACAGCGTGGTTCCATCAGCTCTCGCTTTTCACAGTAATTCACATACACCATTGGCTCTGTTTCTTTGGATATATCTGGTTCGTAGGATTTCAGCCGTTCCAGCAAAACACCTGCCCACACGGACTGCTCACAGTCTTCTTCAATCACATCCTTCAGAAAGGAAATATAAGAACCAACATTTCCACTTTGCAGATCCAGCATGACTTCCTGTATGGTATCCTGCCCTGGCTCTACATGGTCCCGATAGTCATACGGATCGAAGTCTTCCGCAATCTCATCCAATGCTGCTGCCAGTTCTTCTGTTGTCATTTTTTTCGGATACATTGCCTCACGCACATCCTGAATCGGGATATATTTATAATCAGGCAATGCTTTATGAATCTTCTCCAAACCTTCACGCACCACCGGCTGATCTTTTAAAAACCGCACATTATCCAAGAAGTCGCCGTGTATCGTTGTTCCCATTACAATCAACAGTTCTGTTTCATCAAACAAGCTATCCTCCGGATCACGATAAATAATCCCCATTCCACTGCCTTTATAAGCGTTTTCCGGATCTTCTCTGTACTTCTCATAGATTGCTGCGATTTCTTTCACATCTGTGCTTTTCTCATAAGCTCCCATATCATGAATTTCATCACATTCTGCAGCATAATATTCCAGATAAGCTTCTTTCTTAGGCGGCATATTATTGAGTACATTATCAATCATGTTATAATTTGCCTCTTCCAGTTCTTCTACCTTTGCCAATGGCTTATATTCGCCCTGGCTTTTCTGAATCTCTGCCATTACAACCTCATCCATTTCTTCTACCTTTTCCATCAACTGATCATAATCCCCACGGATGCGTTCTCCAGTCCATCCTTCGTCTTCCAAAAGTTCCTCTGCCGCTTCTTCAATAGAAATTTCACCATTTTCATAGACGCCACCATCCATCAGGCGGAAATCTTCATCGTAAAAGGAATAATCATATCCTCCTTCTGTTCTCTGAATAGCAAAGTAACGTTCTCCTACCTCATATGCCAGTTCACTAAGAACCTGTTCTTCCAGATTCAGGAAAGAATCTAGCTGTTCAAAACTGATACTGTCTACAAAATGAGCGGTTACCTTTCCCCCCTCATTCAGAACTACGATATCACTGACAGACAGGGAATGTCCTCGAAAGTCTTCTGGTCTGTCGATGTTGAATCGTTCAAATATATCATCTAGCGACATATTTCCAAATAATTCTCCCACATAGACCAGTTCATAGTCTTCTTTTTTAATCTGCATCCCGTGACTTTCAATGAAGCTCATATTCATAAACGCATAGTTTTCACCTGGCAAACCATCTCTTATTTGATAAATACCGAATGTTCGTCTTGTCCCTAATAGCAGATTTGCCTCTTTCAAAGACTGAATCTGCGGATATTTCTGCATCTCCCATTCCAAATTGCGGAATCGTTCCAGTTCTTCTGTAGACATCTGATAATGCTCCGGACCTCGTTCAATCTCCATTCGCTCTGTAACATAGATTGGTGATGAAAAATTGGTAATCAGATAGATATCTGCTCCGGCATCATATAATTTCAGAGCTTCTTCCTGTCCAATCACATTCATCGGCTCCTGAAATGCTCCAAAATCTTCATCTGCATAATCCAGATCCTGATCCCTTATCCGTTCCCACATCTGTGATTCCATGCCAAACAGCCCTTCATGTGCCTGTATCATTTCTTTACTTGCATACTCTCCCTTGCTGCCATCACTACCCAGGCAATAGATTTTAGAACCCATTCTGTGATAATCCAGGGCTGCTGCTTTTCTAAGCGGCACCATATCCTCTGCTGTATATCCATAATCCCGAAGTTCCAGCTTGCCTATGGTTGGATCTGGTAAGTCCTGAATATCCATTTGGGCATCATCCAGAAGTTCCTCTACTCTATCTTCATCTGACCGATTGACTGCATCTGCCAGATTTCTTACCAGCGTCCTTACTTTCTCTTCTTCGCCAACCAGATTTGCATATTCAAAAATCTGTTCTTTTACGTCCGCTGGAATTGCTATTCCCATGTGTTCTGCACGGTCTATTTGTTCCTGTGTATATTCCTGCATTTTCTGCGTTTCTATTCCTGTTATCATGTTTCTCGCCATATAAGTTCCTCCTGTATTCCCAAAAGTGGCATAACCGGCAGAACATTCTTTCTACCAAATTATGCCATCTTTCCTGTTTTCTTATTCCAGACCGAAGTCCCTTTTTCTATCTTCCCTGCCATTCTCGCTTTCCCGCTGGCTTTTTTCTTTATAAATCTGCAATTTCTCATGGATAGAACCACGTGCCGGTCGTTCTTCTTTCTCTTTCGATTCTGACTGCTCTGCTTCTGTGTCTTCCCGTTCATCCATATTAAGAAGGGCATTTAGTTCTGACAGTCGCTCCAGTTTCTGGTTCAGTTCCTCTTCTTTTGTGAATGGCTTTCCAACTTCCTCTTTGGCATTTGTAAGCTGCTCCTGTACCGTTTCCAATCGTTGCTCCGCTTCTGCCAGTTTCTCCGGATAGCTTTCCAGAAGATTATTGATACGGGTGATATTTCCCAGGGCATCTGCTCCCAGATGAACTTTCGATACCGATTCATGCTTCACAGACAGGATAAACTCCTTACTCCAGCTGTCGAACTGGATTCTCATGTTGAATCCCTGATAGTTTCCGATATCCATTGCTGCATCGACTGCTTTCATGTCCTTGCAGACTGCCAGTAGTGCCGCTCCTGCTTCTTTCTTTTCTGTAAATACTTTGCCGCTGATCTCCATGGAAAACTGTTCTGGATCTGTGATTTTATGCTCCTGATAATGGGCAATATCCGCTTTGTAGCTATCAATAGTCTCGGTCAATTTTGCAATCTGCTGTGGAAAATTTCTTGCAATATCATCTTCCAGACGGTACTGGTTATTCATGTGATTGGCTTTTAAAAGTTTCAGTTTTGCCACATCCACGTCCAGTGCCATCTTTTCTTTTACTGCCGGATTTCCAGTTGCCAGTGCCTTAACCTCTGCATAGGACAGTGCCGCTTCGTCCACATCTTCGCAGCTTCTGACCGGTGCTTTGCTCGTCATAATCTGGGAGATGAACTTCTGTTTATTTTCGATCAACTGCCACATGTAGCTGTCGAAGGTGGATTCTGTCACATACCGAAAGATATGAACCTTTTTATTGTGATTTCCCTGCCGGATGATACGTCCTTCCCTCTGCTCCAGATCAGACGGTTTCCAGCCAATATCCAGATGATGCAGAGCAATCAGACGATCCTGCACGTTGGTACCGGCACCCATCTTTGCTGTTGAACCAATCAAAAAACGAACCTGCCCAGATTTTACTTTTCCAAACAGCTCCGTCTTCTTTGCTTCGGTATTTGCATCATGAATGAATGCAATTTCTTTTTCCGGTACACCTTTCGCCATCAGCTTCTGTTTCAAGTCATCGTAAACATTGAAACTGCCATCGCCTTTCGGTGTGCTCAAGTCACAAAAAATGATCTGCGCCGATTTCTGTACAACTGTATCTTTCCAGATTTCATAGCTTTTTTCTGCACAGACCGACACTTTACTGCCCGGATCGTCTGGCAATAGTTCATTGACCAATCGCTGATCCAGTGCCAGTTTTCTTCCGTCATTGGTAATTTTCAGCATATTGTCTACACTAGCATCTACGCCACCGTTTCTTACCACTTCCGCACGCTCTCCTAGGCTTGCTACGATTTCTTTCTGCTGTTCTGTTGGTTTCAATACTACAGTTTCGTATTCCGCTTCCGGTACTGGAAGATTCAACTGATCCGAAGTCTTGATATCTGCAATCTCCTTGAACATATTCATCAGTTCCGGGATATTATAGAATCTGGCGAATCTGGATTTTGCTCGGTATCCGGTTCCTTCCGGTGCAAGTTCAATGCTGGTCACAACCTCTCCAAACGTGGATGCCCAGGAATCAAATAATCCCAAGCCCATATTCTGTAATTTGCTGTTCTGCAGATATCTCTGCATGACATAAAGTTCCGTCATGCTGTTGCTGATCGGTGTGCCCGTTGCAAAGGTAATGCCTTTTCCACCGGTAATCTCATCCAGATACTGACATTTATTAAACATATCTGCTGATTTCTGTGCTTCGTTCTGGGCAATTCCGGCTACATTTCTCATTTTTGTATAAAGGAACGCATTTTTATAACTGTGTGCCTCGTCTACATACAGATGATCCACTCCCAGTTCTTCAAAGGTAACTACATTATCCTTTTTCTCTTTCTGATTCAGCTTCTCCAGTCTTGTCATCAGCGTTTTTCTGGTCTTTTCAATCTGCTTTACCGTATAGCGGCCGCCATCCTGCTCATATCTTGCACTCTGGATTGCGATTTCCAGATCGTCAATCTGCTTCCGCAGCATGGCTTCCTGCCTCTCATCAGAGATTGGGATACGCTCAAACTGGGAATGACCGATGATAATCGCATCATAGTTTCCCATAGCGATTCTGGCACAGAACTTTTTCCGGTTCGCCGGTTCAAAATCTTTCTTGGTTGCCACCAGGATATTGGCTCCCGGATATAACTGCAGGAACTCGGCTCCCCACTGCTCTGTCAGATGGTTCGGCACGACAAATAGATTCTTTTGTGATAATCCCAGACGTTTGCTCTCCATTGCAGCCGCTACCATCTCGTAAGTCTTCCCAGCTCCTACTACATGAGCCAGAAGCACATTATCCCCGTAAAGCTGATGTGCGACAGCATTTTTCTGATGTGGGCGAAGTTCAATTTCCGGGTTCATTCCTGGGAAAGTCAGATGACTGCCATCGTATTCACGGGGACGGATACTGTTAAACCGTTCATTATAAACTCTTACCAGTCTTTCACGTCTCTGTTGATCTTTGAAAATCCAATCCTTAAATGCTGCTTTCATGGCATCCTGTTTCTGTGATGCCAGCATAGTTTCTTTTTTATTGAGGACACGAATCTCATCCCCATTTTCATTGACACTCTTATCATAGATACGAACATCTTTCAGATTCAGTGTATCTTCCAGAATCCGGTAAGCATTTGCCCTCTCGGTTCCATACGTTGCATAGGCAAACGCATTTCTTGGACTGTCTGCATTTTTCCCGGTAATCCGCCACTCACCATTCACCTCAGAATATTTTACCTGTATCTCCTTCTGTGCAAGATACCACGGAGTATGAAGCAGTTCCCTCATAAAGTCCTGATAATCCGATGGTTCAATCCAGGTTGCTCCAATCCTTACTTCGATTTCAGATGCTTCCAGTTCTCTTGGCTGAACTGCTTCCAATGCACGGACATTCGGTGTGAATTCCGGGTGATTCTCTGCAAAGGTTCTTGCTGTGTTTAACTTCTCCCTGACATTTCCAGATAAATACTCATCTCCACTCTCCCACTGGTCTGTCAGTGGGTTCTTAAATATAACTCCAACCAGTTCCTCCGTGATTTTTTCTTCTGTCTTTCCTGTCAGCTGTGCCATATAGGACAGATCCACCTTTGCTCTTTCATTCAATGATAATGCTAAGGCTTCTGTCGCAGTTTCCACACTGGTTACCGCCACTGCCTTTTTGATGGTTCGTTTCGTAAACATGTCTGCTTTTCGCTTCAATGTTCCATCTTCGTTCAGGTCTTCCAGAGAACACAACAGACAATAAGAAGCGTCATCAGAAAACGCCCGCTTGTTTGCATTACTTCCGATGACTCCATACTTTGCTGTGTAAGCATCATATACTTGATTCAATTTCTCCTGCTGTTTGTGAATTTCTTCATCTGTTACGGATTCTTCCATCTGCATGGCAATCAGTTCACGCACCGTGTCTCGGATCTCCACCATACCTTTTACACGTTCTGCAGTAGCGGCAGGCATCTTTACCTGATTCATCAGAGAGTTAACACGGTAATATACCTGATCATCTACAACCGCATAACTGTAATTACGAACATTCGGATCTGCCGGGATACTCTCTGGTACATCATCCAGTTCTGCATCCACATCAACTGCAGGTGCCATATTTCCATGAATATTCCTGACAGCTTCTGCAAGCTGGACTTCAAGATCAGCACCTTCTATCGGCATACAGGTTGTTTCCATACCATACGGACCGGATACCTCTTTCATCTCACCCAGAATCATTTCCGGATGGTCTGCAAAATACTGATTGACCGTAATTCCATTGGCATCACTTCCAAGATTCACCCACTCCGGCATCTCTTTTGTCATGCTGTCACGCTTCTGGAAGAATAAAATATCTGCACTGACTTCCGTTCCTGCATTTGCTTTGAATGCTGTGTTCGGCAGGCGGATGGCTCCAAGGAGATCGGCACGTTCTGCCAGATACTTTCGGACTTCCGGTGATGCTTTATCCATGGTTCCTTTTGTTGTGATCAAAGCTGCCACACCACCCGGACGCAACTGGTCGATTGTCTTTGCCAGAAAATAATCGTGAATCATAAAATTATAGCGGTCATATTGCCTGTCATTCACTTTATAAGCTCCAAATGGCACATTTCCGATTGCCACATCGAAGAAATCATTCGGATAATCTGTCTTCTCAAAACCTTTAATCTGGATATTGGCATCTGGGTAAAGCAGTTTTGCAATTCTACCGCTGATACTGTCCAGTTCCACACCATAGAGTTTTGACTGGTTCAGCTTCTCAGGAAGCATTCCAAAGAAGTTACCAACACCCATGGATGGCTCCAGGATATTTCCTTTTGTAAATCCCAGATTTTCCAACGCCTGATACATACTTTCAATCACGATTGGCTGTGTGTAATGGGCATTTAAGGTAGAAGCTCTGGCTGCTGCATATTCTTCCGGTGTAAGGACTGTCTTTAATTCCAGATATTCCGTCTCCCATGCGGATTTTGTTTCATCGAAAGCATCAGCAAGACCTCCCCAGCCTACATATCGGGATAAAATCTCCTGTTCGTCTGGTGTGGCATTGCGGTTTTCTTCCTCGCATTTCTTTAAAAGCTGGATTGCCATGATATTAGCACGGAACTTTTCCTTTGGTGTTCCCTGTCCCAGTTCATCATCTGTGATATGGAAGTTTGTTGCTGGAATATCAGACTGTTCTGGTGTTATATCTTCCTTTTTTTCTGCATCTTCTACTGCTTCCGGTTGTGTCTCAACTTCCGACGGTTCCTGATTTTCCTCTCGTATTTCCTGCTGATCAGAGCCTTCCTGCTCCACTTCCAAAGCCTGCTGAGCTCCTTCCAGATCCGCCTGTCTCTGTGCTTCCTGCCGTTCTTCATACTTTTCCAGTTCTTCCGGTGATAAGAAATCATCGGTGCGAATCAGCTGACGGACACGTTCTGCAACCTTATTCCACTTTAATAGAACTTCTACATCTGGACTGCCAATCTTCCCTTTCGCAAGTTTTAATCCTTTCGCATCATGGGAAGCATCGGATTCATACGCTCCCGGTATCCCAGGTGCTGCTCCACCTGTACCATACTCATTTTTCAGAAACTCAGCTGCATCCTTTATATCGTGATGTTCCATGAAATACTCATAGATCCGATTCCGTCCTCCGGCAGTGATCCCGCCTCTTCTAAGGACTGCATCTATCTCATCCTGTGTGATAAAGGAAAGGGCCGGACGTTCGACCGTAAATTTCTGGTCTACCCAGGAACGCTCCCTCTGGAGATCCTGAAAACGCTGGAAATATTCCGGATTATGCTGAATCTCCCACCTGCGATAATCTTCTGGATTCTCATCCATATCTTTCTGCAGCCATTCAAAGCGATGGGCAATTGCATCTGCTTCCGCTGAATCTGTCCAAGCTTCCCGCACGACATCCTGCCAATCCGAATATGATTGCTGCTCCTCCCGGTTTCTGCTGGTATCCCGAAAATGGAGTGCAAGAAGATTGGTCATTTCTTCCTGCTCCTGTTCAATGGCGTTATTGGAAATCAGATTATCCACGTAACTTCTATCCTCATACATATCCCGGATTCTGTCCGCCGCTTCTTCCCACGTAACCATGCGATCAAAGTTTCTTCTGGCGGAATCTCCCCGTCGGATACGGATACCATCATTGTCATACCAGATACTGATTTTCTGTCCATCTATGGTAAATCCTTTTCCTCCAGTACCATATTCCTCTTTCAAGAAGCTTTGCATTTCTTCATTATCCAAACCTTCGATCAATCTTGCAGTAATGTGAAACAGTGTATTTTTCTGTCCGCTTCCTGTTCGGAGAATATCGTCTACCACTTCATCAGAAATAAGAAAAGCGGCTGGCTGTTCTAATGCAGCTGCCGCTTTCCTTATTTCTCCTAACTGTTCCTCTTCTGTCGGGAACAGACTTAATTGTAAATAATCTCCTGAATTACCAGTTCCTCTGCCTGTGCTTTGATCTGGTTCATGTGTCTGGTCCATGCCATCCCGTCTGCCATTTTGTCCGGTGCCGGGTTTTTCTCCAGAAGTTCTGACATCAGGTTGTCTACTCTCTGCCTTGCCTGGCTGTCGATTTCCATCAGATGACTGTCCAGACGGTTCTGTAAGGTCAGAATGTTGAATCTGGCTACTTTGTGGTTTCTCAGATACTCTTTCCTCATCAATCCGTACTTCCCGATCGTTCCTCTCGTCTCCTCCAGACTGATATCCGGAATCTGGTACTCTCCATTCTGGCTGTAAGTGATCTCTCTCATGCTCTGTTTCCTCCTTATTTTCTCCTCTATCTTCTGTGTTCCTTGTTTTGCTTTCACGAATTAACGTGTTAAATTCATTATAAGCTACTTCTTTTTCTTTTGCAACCGTTTTCAGATCTTTTTCCAAGTCATTCAACACATATCGTCCAATCTGCATCAATACCGGTCTGCTGATCTCATTCACAGAACTTCCAAGGTGTCCAATAACCTTTAACTGGTTAAAATCTGTAATATGACGAAAATCCTCTGCATCAAGATATTCCTGCACATCCAGTCCGCATCGGTTCAGTAACACATACCAGACACTGTTTGTCATCAGTTCCCGGAACTCCACTTTCTGATTCTGTTCATCCAGATCTTCCAGAAAAGTGCCGGCTACATCCATTTGCAGTTCGTCGAAAGCATCCGGCAACCAGGCCTGCACACTTTCTTCTGCCGCCTGGTGAAGAACCTCTGCTAATCCTCCCTCTGTTGCTTCCAGTGCCAGCCGCTCCTGCAGATAATCTGCCACCAGTTGTTCTCCTTCTGGATTAAGATTCCATAACTGCGGATCTCTGCCCAGATTTTTTACCTTATAAGTATCCTGCACATCAAAAACATATCGGAGTTTCGTTTTTGGTCCGGATGTGTTATCTATCAGGGCAATTCCTTTAGACCCCTTTTTAATCCATCGGTACATCTTCTGGTTCCAGATTTCCATGGATGCCACGGCTGTTGCTCCCGGACGCTGTGCATAGATCAAGAGCTGTTCCGGAAAAGTGTACCGGTACAGCCTGGATGCAGTATTTAGAAACCGCATCCATTCCTGCGGATTGGCAGCAACATCCTTTGCCACTTCCTCCGTCAGAAGTTCCATTGCATATAATTTATTTGCCATCTGTTACTCCCTTTCTTCTTCCCACTTTTCTTCTACAACATCGGCAATCCGTTCCATTGCCCTTGTCATAGAAGGAAAATTACTACTGTTACTTGCTTTTCCAATCTGATCAATAAGAAATTCCGGCATATCTGCAAGTGCTCCGGCAATCATAGCCTTTACCCGGATATCCTCCAGCATAAGAAGCTCTTTTACACCAAATTCTTCACCAAATACATCCTGATATCTCCGTAAGTCATCCAAAAGATATTCCGGTTTTAAATCTCTATCCATTTCCTTTCTTTTATCATCACCATATAAACACCAGTCCATATTCTTTTCTCCTCCATCTTCATAAAATTAGGGACTGCTCACACAGTCCCCTCAAAATCATCGTTATTTCTCGTTATAATACTGAGGCAAGGTCTTTCGCCCTATTCTTTGGGATTGTATCTGTCCCTTTTGCTTTGATCTCCGCCTTGGCTTTCTCCAGTTTTCCATGGATTCCACCTTTTGCTTCTGTTCTCCCAGTTGCTTTTTCTGCTGCTTTTTCTTTCTCCAGACGTGCTTCCCTGCGTTCGGCATTTTCCATAACTGCTGTCTTTCCATCACAGAACTGAACCTTATCCGAAAGCTGTTCCTGTCTTTCCACCTGTGTCTCATTGACTTCCTGTACCATCGCATTTAATTCTGGAACCTGAAAAATTCCGTTATCAGGGAGAATCAACACTTCATGAACGGAAGATGGGATGACAAAGTAATCACTTCCCAGGCATTCCCCAATCTGTTTACGAATATCTTCCTGCAGTAACAGGGAAGCTCCATTCATCTTAGCTTTGTTTGTCAGACAGAACATTGGGTTTTCCATGGCTTCCATATCCATTTTTTCATTCAGCAGGTTTTCTGGTTCTTCACCAAAAATCATAGATTTGATAATCTCATTCATATCCATAAGTGTGACACCACGTTTTCGGTCTGCCACCATCGCATTCGCTTGAATCTGTTCGGCAGATACTCCCCACTCGTTCATCAGAGAAACAGTTACCGGAATACTGCTGATCCCTTCTCCATTTTCCTCCAGATTTACTGCATAATAAGCTGCAAAATCTCCGTGTTCTGTGACTACTTTATCTGCAAGAAGATCGGTATTCCATTCCTTATCACAAATTCTCATCTGTAATTTGTCCTTCATCTTTTCATAATCCAGAATATCTGGAACTCCCATATCAAAAAATTCTGCTTTTCCCTGTGCCTCAATACGCATATCAGCCACATCGCCAACACAAGAGTCTACATCTTTTCCATGGATATATTCCTGGTAGAGGGAATCCAGATAGACTGTCGGTACGATTCTCTGATCTCCGTTTGGAATCGTAATACCTGTCAACTTCAAACCGTTGTTTTTTTCTACTTCCTGAAGTTTAATTTCTGCGTCCTTGTAAGACTCTGGCAGATACTCCTTTACATTGTCTTTGACATATTCATAAAATTCTTTTCTGTTCATCATACGCTTTTACCCCTTTCTGATCATGTGATGGTTCATTCTTTTTCTGCTGACCATCTGCTCGGCTTTCTTCTGATAAGCCATCATTCTCTTTAAAGTTTTCTCCTGGTTTTTTCGTGCTTCCTGTCTTTTTTCCATTGTTTTCATCATAGTTTTCTGTTCCTTTCTGTGATTTTTTTGTATGAAAAAGGGAGCCTCACATAGAAGCTCCCAATCATAACCGTTGGTTTTAATTTCCTTATTTCCTTTTCCTGCTGATATAAAGTCCTGCCATACCTCCTGTGGAGATTACCAGAAGCAGGATCGGCAGCCAGATATTCGTGCTGTCACCTGTTTTCGGTGCGTTTGATACCTTTATCTCTTCATGGGACTGTGGTGTATCCGGTGTGTTCGGTGTTTCTGGAACTTCCGGTTTCTCATTTGTCAGATTAAAGGTAACTTCTACAACCGGTGTACTGTCATCTGCATAGGCAAATGTCACTTCATGCTTGGTCTGATCCAGTGTGTATCCATCCAGTGTTTTTGTTTCCACCAGATAATACTTGATTGCTGTATCATATTTGCCGTTCTTAAATGTGGCAATCTCATACAGCTTACTTTCTGCATGACCGGCAGCGTCTGTCTTTAAGGTTTCCAGAACCTTTCCTTTGCTGTCACGGAGTTCAAATTCTACCCCTTTCAGCGGTTCTCCTGATGATTTATCTGTCTTATTGAGAATCACTTTTCCCTTGGCAGTATCATCTTTCATAGCCACTTTCTGGATTTCTCCGGTATCCTTCACCTCAAATGTCACATCGGCTGTCAGAAGATATCCTTTCGGTGCCTGCTCTTCACGTAAGGTATATTTACCGATTGGCAGTTTTTCGATATAGTGTGCTTCCTCTGTGGAAGTCCAGCTCTCTACTACCTGATCGTCCTTATCGAGAATCGTCAGTTTCGCACCCGGAATCTCAGTTTCTCCTGTGATATCCGTCTTACTGATCTGCACTTTTGTCACATCATCTTTCAT
>ERZ779875.1743-NODE-1743-length-13292-cov-5.454937_pt1 | contig 13292 bp, 10 predicted proteins | sample MGYA00511246_ERZ779875 | MGnify/ENA primary metagenome ERZ779875 (study PRJEB29588, sample SAMEA2155093) | human gut metagenome | biome: human gut; feature: human-associated habitat; material: faeces | place: Denmark | collected 2008/2010 ... | reverse complement strand
CTCGTGCAGGTTCAAGTCCTGTTGTCCGCACCAAACGAAAACGGAGAGGTTTTGCCTCTCCGTTTTCGTTTGGTTACGGAATCCCGAAACAGGACTTGAACGGGTGGGAAGTCGCATTGTAAACGGTAATTAAAACTTGAAGAAAGAACAATGCGACCAAATTCTTAAAAAATTTATTGACAGAATATGGATTCCGTGTTAGAATCCATATAATAATAAATGAGAGGTAAAAGTTATGATTACGCACGTTGTTATGTGGAAATTCAAGTCGGGAGAGGAGGAGAAAGCGAATGAGTTTTTAAGCAAACTTCAAGAACTGAAAAACGTAATTCCGCAGATCGTAGAAATGGAAGTCGGTAAAAACGTAAACGAAAAAAACGATTTCGACGCGGCTCTTATATTGAAGGTCAGAACTCTTGCCGACCTCGAGATTTATAAAAACCACCCCGAGCATTTAAAGGTTTCGTCGTTATGTAAAGAGATAAGGACGGATAGAAAAGCGGTCGATTTTGTAAATCTTGCGCCTTTAAAACCATAATCCGAGCAGATTAGCGTATGTCAAACGAAAAATAAAATAGCGAAACGGAAACGGAGACGGCGTACACCTCTCCGTTTTTAATTTTGTCTTATAAATTTTTTCTAAACGCCGTTTTTTTAGATTGACAGCGTGAACGAAAAAGAGTATTATTGCGTTATCCCGAATGGCGGATGTTTTACAGAGGATAAAAACGATGTTTAAAGAGTTATTAGATAGAATTTCCCGTCCTATAGATTTGACGAAGGGGACGCCCTGGAAGGTGCTTTTAAAGTACGGCGCGCCGATAATTCTTTCCTACCTACTGCAACAGGTGTACGTTTTAACGGACGCGATAATCTGTGGGCAGGTTTTAAGCGCGGGCGAGGTTGCGGGCGTAAACGATACGTTCGCTCTCACCTTTTTATTTTTGCAATTCGCTTTCGGTTGTACGGCGGGCTTCGGCGTTCTTACCGCGAAATACGTCGGCGAAAAAAACAATGAAAGATTGAAAAGTTCGCTTTCCGCCCAGATAGTTCTCACTGCGGCAATTTCGGTCGTCCTTTCTTTAATCGCGGTGCTTTTATTGCCGCTTTTGTTGAAAATGATAAACGTTACACCCGTGAATGAAGAAGTGTACGGCGCGGCTTACGATTACTGTTTAGTGATTTTTATCGGTATATTCACGCAAATGGGTTACAATTTTGCGTGCGGTGTATTAAGAGCCTACGGGGATTCGGTCACGCCGCTTATATTTCTCATCGTCTCAACTGTACTAAACGTTGGGCTTGACGTGTTGTTTTTAACCGTGTTTAAAATGGGCGTTACGGGGGCGGCTCTCGCGACGGTTATCACTCAATTTCTGAGTATGATAGGTTGTTTCGCGTACACTTTCGCAAGATATAAAGAGATACGTCTTAAACTAAGCGATTTCAAAAAAGGCGTAAAGGATTATATACCCAACCTAAAACAAGGCCTGCCCCTCGGACTTCAATTTTCGGTACTCGCTATCGGAATAGTGATAATGCAGGGCGTGGTCGTCAATTTCGACGTTGACGCAAACGGAATGATGGCTGCGAACACTCCCGCTCAGAACGGTTTCGGGGCAGGGAGCAAATTGTTCAACGTTCTTGCATCGTTCTATAACGGACTCGGTTCGGCAATACTCGTTTTTGTTGCTCAGAACTACGGAAAAGGCGATTACGACAACATAAGAAAGGGCTGTTTGCAGGCTCTTATAATGGTTGTTGTCATTCATGCGGTGTGTTTTTTGATTGCTTGCCTATGTTGTATAAACGGGGCGTATCAATATCTGTTTATGAGCGCGGATAAAGTATCTGCGGAGTCGATAAAGTATGGCAACGTATTTATTTTCGTAGACGTGGCAAATTTTACGATACTCGGCTTTCTCCTTGTCGTAAGAAGCGCGGCGCAGGGAATATGCAAAAGCGGTTACGTTCTTGGCGCGGGAATAATGGAACTTATCGCAAGGTCTCTTATCTGTCTGTTTCTGCCGCCGCTTATAAACGGGGGCGCGATTACTTCGTCGGCTTCGGTCGGCTCGTATTTCGCAACGTGTTACGGCGATCCGGGGGCGTGGCTTTTTGCAAGTACTTTACTTCTCATACCGTTTATCAAATACATCTTAAAAAAGAAGTACAAAAAAGAAGCGTTTGAATAATAGATTTTTGCAAGTGCGGACAGGTTAAAGCCTGTCCTTTTTTTTCGTCGTTTTTTGTTGACACGGAAAAATAATAGTGCTATAATACTTCAAAAATGAACTATTCAAATATGAAGGAGTGTGTTTATGTTTTTGAACGTTGAATCGGCAAAGACGGTTTTATCGGCTTATAGCGAGGTTTGTAAACCTTTATGCAGAGAATACGGGTTGTCTCAGACGGCGTTTGATATACTAATGTTTCTCGGCAACAACCCGAAATACAAAACTGCGGGCGAGATTGTAGAGGTGAGGCGTATAAAGGCAAATCTCGTTTCCGTGAACGTGGACAGACTGGTCAACGAGGGTTATCTTATAAGGAAGCCGATAGAGGGAGACCGTCGGAAAACCGAACTGGTATGCACGGAGAAATCTCGGCAAATCATTACTCGCGGTCGCGAGGTTCAGGGGGCGTTTATTGAAAAAATGTTTGAAGGTATCGATGAAAAAACTCGTAAAGCGATAAATACCGCTTCGGAAATCATAAAGGACAATTTAAAGAAAATTGCGGAGGAGGGAGAGAAGAAATGAAAATATTACTGACTATTCTCGTCACGTTTTTTGCAGGTATGGGAGCGGGACTCGGCACGGGTTTTGCCGGAATGAGCGCGGCGGCCGTCATAAGTCCTATGCTTATAACTTTTTTAGGGGTTGACCCGTATATGGCAGTCGGAATAGCGTTATCGTCCGATGTTTTGGCGAGCGCTGTTTCGGCGTTAACTTATCATAAAAATAAGAATCTCGATATAAAAAACGGAATTATTATGATGGTAAGCGTCCTTGTATTTACCATGGTGGGAAGTTACGTCGCGAGCCTTGTTCCGTCAACGACGATGGGCGGATTTTCCGTTTTTATGACCCTGCTTCTCGGCGTGAAGTTTATCGTGCGCCCAGTTATGACGACAAAGGAAAAAATGGAACAGACGTCTGTCAAAAAACGAGTAATTCAGTCGATTGTTTGCGGCGTTCTGATAGGATTTATTTGCGGTTTTATCGGAGCGGGCGGCGGAATGATGATGCTTTTGGTGCTGACGAGCGTTATGGGTTACGAGTTAAAGACCGCCGTCGGAACGAGCGTGTTCATAATGGCTTTTACCGCCCTTACGGGAGCGGTTTCACACTTCGTTATAGGCGGAATGCCCGACTTGTTGATTTTAGGTTTGTGCGTGGCGTTTACTCTTATATGGGCGCGGATTGCCGCCGTATTTGCGAATAAGGCCGAGCCTAAGACTTTAAATCGGGCGACGGGCGTTGTTCTCGTAGTTCTCGGGCTTGTAATAACGGGTTTCAACCTTTTCGGGTGAGCGGTAAATTTAATTAAATAACGATAATCGAAGGACGCGTCGGGGCGTCCTTTTATTATTCCGAAAATATTCGCAAAATAAAGACGCTGTATTTTTTTCGTTGCGAAGGCGTCTGCTTCGATAAGCAATAAATGGCGTAAAAAGATAAAAAAACGCTTTAAATCGTATTTTTTGCGGTGTATAATCTTTAATGTGAATAATATATTGAAAGCAAATGCAAAAATAATTTGCGAAAACAAATATACGATAAGCGAAAACGGGCTTGTCGCATTTTCTGTTATGGTCGTTTCTTCTGAGAGCGCGACGGTAAGGCTTACAGCCGACGGGGCGAACGCAACCGTTTTAAATTGCGAAGGGAAAAATTATATCGGCGAAAAATTCGTAAAATCTGTAAAAATCGAGAAAAACAGGACTAAAAAGTTCTGGATAACGGCGACTTCTCGAGGAGAGTGCCGATTATACTTAAAGGACGAAAGCGGCGAAACAATAGCCGAAAAAACCGTTTTTATTCGCTCAGACGGCAAACGTGTCGACGACCCGTTCAAAGACGGCGAAACGATGAACAGGCTATTATGGCTGAATTCGGATAAGGCGATAGATCATAAAGTTACTAAGCCTTTCGAAAGAGTTTTCGTTTGCGGCGACGAGATCGTAATTACGGGCAGAAAAATCACCTTAAAAAACGGTTTTCCGAGCAGAATCAAGAGTTGTTTTAACGAGAGCGTGAAAATGACCGACGTATATGCCGATATTCTTTCCCGACCCGTCTCGTTTAAGGTCGGCGAAGAAAAATTCCGCTATAAACGCCCCGAAGAGAATATTTTCGACGATTTGGTCGAGGTGAGAAACGAGGGGGAAAGCGAAAACTTTAAGATTTATACTGTTACGAAAGTTGAGTTTGACGGGTTTATCGAAGTTAAAAACGTCGTCGAGTGTTTAAACGATACGAAAATTTCCGACGTAACGCTTGAAATTCCGTTTAGCGGCGAAAAGACGAAATACTTTACGGGTTTAGGCAAAAAAGGCGGGTATTTCGACGGAAAACTCGATTGGAAATGGGACGAAAACAAAAATCAGGACGGTTTTTGGTGCGGAAACACCGACGGCGGTTTAAAGGTCAGACTTAAAGGGGAAAACTATCGAAAGCCGTTTGTAAATATTTATTACAATCGCAGAAAACTCAATAAACCCGAGAGTTGGGATAACGACGGTAAAGGCGGTATTAAATACGAAAACGGCGTATTTACGGCGTGTTCGGGTGAGAGAATGGCTAAAAGAGGCGATAAATTTACCTTTAACGTCGAGTTCATCGTAACGCCGCTCAAAGAAATCGACCTGAAAAAACAGTTTTCTATTCGTATATACCATAAGATGTACGACAGCGAAAAATGGATAGAACAGGCTGAAAAGGGTGGGGCGAACGTCATAAACGTTCACCACGGCAACGACCTCAATCCGTATATAAATTACCCGTTTGCGGAAATCGACGCGTTGAAAAAATTTGCAGAAAAAGCCCACAAATCGGGTATTTGGGTCAAGCCTTATTACACGATACGCGAACTGAGCGTCTATTCGCCCGAGTTTGCGGCATTTCGGGATTTCGACTACGAGATAATAGCGAAAAACGAACGTAACGACGAAACGCATTTCTGGCAAAAAGAAGCCGCCGAATGGGTGGAAAAGAATATCGGAGAGGACGTTATATGCGCGTGGCGGCAACCTCTCAAAGGTATAAAATACAAGGATAAATTCGATGCGTCGGTAATCACGGAAGGTCAATCGAGATTGTGCAATTTTTACGTCGAAGGTCTTGATTATCTCGTGAAAAAAGGCGACGTGGACGGTATTTATATAGACGACGTCGCGTATGACAGAAATACCATGAAGCGGGTGAGAAAAGTTCTCGATAAAAAAGAGAACGCTATAGTCGATTTTCATCAATGGAATCACGCCCTCGCAGCGGACGGAAACACCGCGACAATGTATATGGAGTTATATCCGTACGTCGATAAATGCTGGATAGGCGAGGGGTTCGATTATGACGAAACGCCCGATTACTATCTAACCGAGGTCAGCGGCATTCCCTATGGGGTAATGAGCGAAATGATGGACGCGGGCAACAAATATCGAGGTCTTTTGTACGGAATGACGTGCAGACTCGGTTGGGAAACCAATCCCGAAAGTCCGACGGAAATATGGAAACTTTTCGACAGGTTTGACCTCGGAAATTCCGAAATGGTCGGTTGGTGGGATAGAAGGAACTCGGTCAAAACCGGCAATCCGAGAGTTTTCGCGACCGAATACATTGCGAGAAAGAAGCGGTTTATAGCGATCGCAAATTTCTCGGATAAAGAAGAAAAAGTTGCGTTGAAAGTCGAAAATAAGGAAATTAAGGAGTTCTACGCTCCGCCAATCAAAGATTTTCAGGACGAAAATACTTACGGGGACGCTTTTAAATTAAAGGGCGGCAAAGGTTTGTTTTTAGAAATAAAGGAAAACTGAGAGACAATGTGGATTAAGCAAAGCAAAGATGCGGAAAACGGCGGACTTCCGTCGTTCACAAGAGATTTCGGGTTGAAAAAGGAACTCGAATATGCCGAACTCGCGATAACCGCAACGGGTATTTTTTCGGTAAAAATAAACGGCAAAGAAATCCCGGACTTGTTTATGCCGGGGTGGACGAATTACAATAAATACATAAATCTTTGCGTTTACGATATTACGAAACTTCTTGATAGTGATAATACGATAGAAGTTACGGTTGCCAACGGCTGGTACAGAGGCAAACTCGGTTGTTGTACCAAAACCGACGTTTACGGCGACGAACTGAGGCTTTTCGCCCGAGTTAAACTTTGTTATAAGGGCGGTGAAGAAGAGATAATCGAGACGGACGAAAACTGGTTTACAACCGTTTCCGAAGTCGTCTTTGCGGATTTTTTCGACGGCGAGACAATCGACGCAAGAAGACTGAAAAATATCGAAAAGTCACGCTATAAGGCGATTAAAGCCGATTTTTCGGTGGCAATGAGCGAATATTCTTACGAGGCGGCGAGGGTAAAAGAGATTATTTTGCCGAAAGTGATATACGAAAGCGACGAGGTCATAAGATACGATTTCGGTAAAAATTTCGCAGGCAATATAAGATTTGAAGCCGCAGGAAACGAGGACGATAAAATCGTCGTAAAATACGCCGAAGTATTAAACCCCGACGGTTCGCTTTATACCGAGAACTTACGTCGGGCGAAATGTACGGACGAATTGATATTGTCGGACCGCGAGTACGTTTTCGATCCGAAATTCACTTATCACGGTTTCAGATACGCCGAGATAAGAAAGAGCAAGACGGCGAAGATTTCCGGACTTAACGGGCTTTTAATAACGCAGGATATAGATTACTACGGCGATTTCGAATGTTCGGACGAGGTTATAAACGGCGTTTACACAATGGCGAAAAACGGGCAGAAGAGCAACTTTATAAGCATTCCGACAGATTGTCCGCAAAGAGACGAGAGAGTCGGTTGGACGGGCGACGCAGAAGTATTCTGCAATTCCGCGATGTTTAACGCAGATTGCGAAAAGTTTTTCAGAAACTATCTGAAACTTGTCCGAACCGATATTCTTCCCGACGGAAAAATCCCCTCTTTCGCCCCTTTCTACGTTCCCGTTTCGCCGACTACGGCAGGCGTTCCCGGTTGGGCGGACTGCGTTTCGGTAATTCCTTATTTCCATTATCTGCATTACAGAGATAAGGGGGTAGTAAAAGAGAATATCGACGCTGCAGAAACGTGGGTGAATTATTACGTTAAAAACAGCGAAAACTATCTCGTGAACATACGAAACGAGTTCGGCGACTGGCTTTCGGTGGACAATAAAACGGACAAAAACGTTATAAATCAATGCTTTTTCGGGTATTCGTCACTTCTTCTTTCAAAAATGTGTAAAATCGTCGGAGACGAGGAGGGGCGGGAAAAATACGGCAGAATATACGAGCGGGCGAAAACCGCGTTCTTAAAACGTTATTATAAAAACGGTAGAATCGAGAGCGACACCGAAACGGCGTACGCCCTTGCTTATTCGGTCGGTTTTCTGACTGCCGACGAAATAAAAAAACGTTTGCCCGAAGTAGTGAGAGAGAAAGGATGTCTCACTACCGGCTTTATAGGAATAAGGTTTATTCTTCCCACTCTTTGCGATATAGGAGAGGCGGATCTTGCCTATAAGCTCATAGCGAAAAGAGACTATCCGTCATGGGGCTATATGCTCGAAAACGGGGCGACGACCGTGTGGGAACGCTGGAACGGTTATACCGAAAAGGACGGGTTCGAAGACCCCGAAATGAACTCTTTTAACCATTACAGCCTCGGTTCTTGCGTAGAATGGCTTTATTCTTACGTCCTTGGTATTAAACTGGAAGAAGATACCGACGAGGTTACTATAAGTCCGACAATTTCCGAAAGACTTACGTTTGCAAGAGGCGAAACGAGGGTAAAGGGCGGAAAAATTTCCGTCTGCTGGAAGAGGGAAGAAAACGCCGTACAGGTAGAAGTCGCCGCGGACGACGGCGTAAAATACCGCGTGGACATAGATGGCTTTATAATACTTTCGGAAGAAAAAAACGGCAATAATACAAAATTGGTAATAAAATAAAAAAACGCCGCGAAACCGAACGACGGTTTTCGCGGCTACATAAAACCCGATAGAGAAATTGACCCGATAAAAGGCAAAATCAGTCTGTCTGACGGAAAGAATTTCTGTATTCCGCGGGCGAGACCTTGAATTTGTTTTTGAATTTCTGCGCGAAAAAGGACGAGTTGTCGTAGCCGACGCTCGACGATACGGTGATTACCGATAGGTCGGTGGTCGATAGCAGTTTCGCGGCGTAAGAAAGCCTTAAATCGGCGACGTACTCGATAATAGTCTTGCCGACGTATTTTTTGAAGAGTTTTATAAAGTGCGAATGAGAATAGGAACTGAGTCCTATGATGTCGTTCACCCTCATTGAAAAAACGGTCGGATCCTGCAACTTTTGCAGGAATGTGAGAATGTCTTTCGGCACGAATTTTTCCGAAGTGTTCTCGACGTAAACGCCGAGCAGATACATAACGATCGATTTTAAAACGGCGATGCGGCTTTCCTTTACGTCGAGACATTCGGCTTTGTTTAGCCTGTCGTGCAACTCGTTGAACGATTCCATAGACAGTTTTATCTTAATGGGTTTCGTCTGTTCGCTTAGTTGCGAGTAAAGGTCGGGACTTAAAAGACCCGTGAGTTCCTTCATAAGTTCGAGCGAAACGCATACGTCTCTTCGTCTTATCGGGAGGTCGGAAGTCTGTTTATGCACGTGGTTGGGACCGAGCAGTAAAAAGACCCCCGGAGTGGAATAGAACGCTTCGCCGTTGACGAGGTTTACGCCCGTTCCGTCGGTGGTGGCGGTAAATTCCCAGTCGCTGTGACGGTGAATTACCGTGTCTTCTTTCCACAAAAAAGTGTTGATTTCGTCAGGCTGTAATTTAGGGATAAGTTTTTTTACTTTTCGCCTGTCCATATTGTCAATATATTGAGATAAGTCCATAGCAACATTATAACTTCGACTTCTCGATTTGTCAACGATAGAACGAAAATAATAAAAAAACAACGGGTTACGATAAATAAGCGATTGAATGTCGATATGCGAGATGATAAAATAATAACGCTCGGAGCGCGACGTGATAATTCGTCAATATTTTAGTCGGGCAAGGGGTATACCCCTTTTCTCTGCGAAGCGCAGAGAAATAGTCTTAAAGGCAAAGAAAAAAAGAGGCAAAAAGATTCGCAAAAAAAACGGCGAGTCAAAAAATAAAGAAGGAGAAAAGAGTATGATAAAACTTTTTAAAAAACTGACGGCCGTGACGATGGCAATCGCCGCGACGATAACTATGGCGGTGTCCTGCGGGGGCGGCGGAGGCGGCGGAAACTCCACTCAGAATCCGACGAGCGAATCTACGAAGCAGCCCACGAGCGAAGAACTCGCGACGAAAACCACGCTTAACGTGGCGGTGTTCAACGCGGGTCTCGGAACCGTGTATTTCGACGAAATGGCGAAAGACTTCGAGGAATACGTCAAAGATAAAGAATACGAACCCGGTACGGGCAAGAAAGGTGTTCGGGTAGTTCCGTATAAAGAAAAAGAGAAACTGAAACCCGGTACGCTCGACACGTCGATGCTTACGAGCGAGAACGTGCTTTACTTCCTCGATCAGGGTAACTACGCGAAATATGCAGGCGGCAATTTCCTTGCAGAAATTACCGAAACGGTAAACGAGAAATACCTCGACGAAGACGGCAATATCGCGAAAGACACGGGAAAGACGGGTACCAAGTCCATAAAAGATATGATGATAGACGGCTACGCGGAGTGTTTCGACTATAACGGTACGGGCAAATACTACGCGATTCCTTTCTGGATTTCCGTTCCGGGAATCGTTTACGACGCGGAACTTTTCGACAAGAAAGGGTATTACTATCTCGAAAACGGTCAGATCGGCGGCAAACAGTCCGATATAACCGCAGGTAAATGCTCCGCGGGACCCGACGGGGAAAAGGGAACTTCCGACGACGGACTTCCTGCGACTTGGAACGAGTTTGTAAGCCTTATGAACTATATGGTAAACGACGGCGTAACCCCGTTTACGTGGGACGCCGCGCACGAATATCAGCGTTCGGGCGTTTTCACGCAGATTTGGGCTAACTACGAAGGTTACGACGATTTCATGCTCAACTATACGTTCAAAGGCACCGATTCCGAATTTGGCGAAATCACCGAAGACAACTATCAGAAACTTGCGGGACAGCAGGGAAGAAAGGCGGCTATAAAAGCGTTCTACGACATAGCGAAGGACACCGACTTCTATTCCGACAAAGCGGTTGCGGGTAACGACCACCTCGGCGCGCAAGAGCAGTATATAACGAGTACGCCCGACGGAAAACCCATAGCGATGTTTATGGAGCAGAGTTATTGGGAGAGCGAGGCGCGTTCGGTATTCGGCAATCTTTACGACGAAGGTTTCGACAACTACGCTTACGGCGAACACGATTACAGATTTATGCCTATTCCGAACTTCACGGGAGTTGAAGGAATAGCGAATCAGACGAATATCGGAAAAGATAAGAGAGTTATCGTCGGCAGAGGCGCGGACAACTATATCTGTATATCCGCGAGAAACAAAAACGCTAACTATGACGTACAGGTAGAAGTCGCCAAAGACTTTATCAAGTTCATCCAGCAGAGAGAACAACTCATAAACTTTACGAAAAATACGGGTTGTTTCAGGTCGTTCAAGTATACTCCGTCGGCTACGGAAGCGGAGGGCTACACCAAATACGTTCAGAGTATCTCGAAGTATATATCGGAAGGCGCGCGCCTTACGAGCAATCTTCCTCTTGCGGCTAAACGCAGAGCGAACGAGGCTCTCTTCGACGAAAGCAACAATGCGTTCGCATTCGTCGTGAGTACTGCGACGGGAAAACTTTACGATCCGTTCTCTTACTTCAAATACGAGTCGAATAAAGGAAAAACAGTAGACAACTGCTTCGAAGAATTCAAGACTTCGTTCAATAGTCAATTCAAGATTTAAAGGGATAATGAAAGAAAACAGAATGTCCGTCGCAAGCCGTATAAGATGGTTTTTTTACGGACTGAAAATTAAAATCTTCGGCGGCGAACGCCGAAACGACGAGCCGAAGCCCCGCAATAAAAAGGCGGGGCAGAGCCTCTTTTTGTTCTTTTTTATGCTTCTTCCCGTATTGCAGTTCCTTGTGTTTTACGTCGGGGTCAATATCAACTCGATAGCCCTTGCGTTTACGAAATACGAGGGCGAAACGGCGAAGTTTGCGTTATTTGAGAACTTCGACAGAGTAATACAGGCGATTTTTGTAACGGGAGATTTGAAACTTGCTGTCAAAAACTCGGCGATACAATTTTTGACGGGGCTTTTAATCGGTATGCCGTTACAGGTTTTAGTCGCTTACGTCGTATTCAAAAAGACTCCGCTTTCGGGATTTTATAAAATAATGCTCTTTATGCCGAACATTTTATCGAGTCTCGTATTCGTAATCTGCGTAAGAGTACTTTTATACGACGGTTTGCCGTCGATTTTCCCGAATTTTAAGGTAACGCAGTACGACTCGTCGAGTTTCTACGCCGTACTTATTTTCGGGCTGTGGATGAACTTTGCGGGCGGACTCGTAATTTACCTGTCGGCGATGTGCGGCATATCGAAAGACGTTCTCGAATACGGCGAACTCGAAAATATGTCCTCGCTTAAAGAGTTTTGGTACATTATTCTGCCGTCTATATTTCCGACGGTCGTAACGTATATAGTCGTTGCCATCGCAGGTTTTTTCACTAATTACGGTCATTTCTACTCGTTCTACGGTTCTTCGGGAACAGGTCAGAAACCGTACGATACGTTGGGATATAACTTCTTCGTTAAGGTAAGCGATTCCAGAGATCCGAAAAACGATTACACGTTTGCGGCGGCGGGCGGCGTTATGTTTACGCTTATAGTCGCTCCGTTGACCCTCCTTACCAAGTATTTGCTTGAAAAATTCGGACCGAGCGAGGATTGATTATGAAGAGACGATATAAAAATTCAAAAATCAAACATAAAATGGACTCGTTTCAGATCGTACTGTACGTTATAGTCTCGGTTTACGTTTTGTCTATGATATTCGTTCTCGGTTTCGGACTTTTAAACTCGTTCAAAGCCGCGAGAGACTATCAGAACAATCTGTTCGGGTTTCCGCGTTACAAACTCGACCGCAACAACAGACAGATTTGGGGTTGGCGATTCGATAACTATCCGATAGCGTTTAAAATGTTCAGGGCGCCCGTTATGGAAAACGGGAACGTTCGCGACGCTCTCGTAATGGAAATGTTCTTAAATTCGCTTATTTACGCCGTAGGGCTTACCGTATTCACGATGGCTTCCGAAATCATTATGGCGTATGCCATAGCGAAATACGATTTCAGACTGAAAAAATTCTTCTACGGAGTCGCGGTGGTCGTAATGCTTATTCCGATTATCGGCTCGCTCGCTTCTGAGGTAAAGTTTGCCGAAGCGTTGCATTTAAAGGATAGTTTTTTAGGCGTTTTCATAATGAAGTGTAAATTTACGGGAATATATTTTCTCGTTTTTTACGCGGCTTTTAAAAGCGTTTCGTGGACTTACGCCGAAGCGGCTCAGATAGACGGAGCGTCGCATCTCTGCGTATTCATGGAAGTAATGTTGCCGCTCGTCAAGACGACGGTTTCGGCGGTATTCGTTCTTCTGTTCATAGAATACTGGAACGACTACTACGTTCCCATGATATTTATGCCGAATAAACCTACGCTTTCCTACGGCTTGTTCAGAATACAGTCGTCAACCGACCAGATAGACCTCGTTATCGACGGTGTAAGGCAAAGTCTTACGACTCCGAGAAAACTCGCGGCGTGTTTTATGGCGTGCGTACCGATTCTCGTAGTGTTTATCGTATTCAGAGAGAAGATAATGGGAAACGTAACGATGGGCGGTATCAAGGGGTAAAGCCGCGTTGCGGCAGCGATATTGCCTGCGGCAGTTAGATTTGCCTTTCGGCAAGTGATATTTTGCGTTGCAAAGTGATATTGCCTGCGGCAGTGATATTTTGCTCGGCAAAGTTATATTTACCCGAATCCGAATACTCTTGCTTTCCCCTTCGGGGTAGATTTCCCCGATGAAACGGGGAAAATGTCGCA
>ERZ779875.1740-NODE-1740-length-13303-cov-3.591410_pt1 | contig 13303 bp, 14 predicted proteins | sample MGYA00511246_ERZ779875 | MGnify/ENA primary metagenome ERZ779875 (study PRJEB29588, sample SAMEA2155093) | human gut metagenome | biome: human gut; feature: human-associated habitat; material: faeces | place: Denmark | collected 2008/2010 ... | reverse complement strand
CCATGAAATTTATAAGGGAAATAAAAACTTAGATCAGATGTACCAATGTATTAGTGATACGTTGACACTACTAGCTACAGGTGGTGTGCATCATGAGTAGAGCTTTCTATTTAAATTTAGCTGTAGATAATTTGAAGAAGAATGCGCGCACCATCATTCCTTATATATTAACGAGTGTCTTAACGACAATGATGTTGTATATGGTCGTTTCTTTGGCAAACAATCCGAATCTAAATGAGATGTTAGGTGCAAGTACATTAACACAGATGTTAGGCTTTGGGGTTGTGATTATTGAAATCTTTGCGTTTATCTTCTTGTTCTATACACATAGCTTTTTAATTAAAAGAAGACAAAAAGAATTCGCGTTATTCTCTATATTGGGAATGGAAAAGAAACACTTAGCTCGTGTCTTATTTTATGAAACTGCGATTACTTTATTTGTATCATTAGCTTTAGGTATTGGTTTAGGTATCTTATTTGATAAAGCGATGTTTTTGGTGATCGCAAAAATGATTGGTGCAGATATTGTACTCGGCTTCTACTTTTCTTTTTTTGGCATGAGACAATGCGCTCTTGTGATTGGATTGATTTATGTATTAATCTACTTCTATTCTATGATTCGTATTCATATTTCAAGTCCAATTGAATTGCTTCATTCGAGTCATATGGGTGAAAAAGAGCCTAAGGCAAAATGGTTTCTATCTATTGTTGGAATTCTTTGTCTAGGTATTGGATACTATTTATCAATTACGACTAAAAATCCTTTAAGCGCACTCTACGTCTTTTTTGTGGCTGTAGTACTTGTTATTATTGGAACCTACTTATTATTTACATCGATATCGGTCACTTTCTTAAAATTAATGAAGAAAAACAAGAATTACTATTATAAGACGAATCACTTTATTAGTGTTTCTGGCATGATGTATCGTATGAAACAAAATGCGGTAGGACTAGCCAATATCTGTATTCTTTCAACGATGGTCTTAGTCATGTTGTCTACGACACTTAGTATGTGGTCAAGTATTGATAGTATTGTGGATTCACAATATCCTAGAAGTGTAATGGGAAATGGATATGGGGATGCTTCCAATATTGATTTTGATGAAATGAATGAAGAATTGATTCGTATGGGCATTGTTCCCAAGAATCTTCTTGCGTATAAGAGATTGGATTATGCTGGATATTTAAAGAATGGAACTTTGATTACGGATTATAGTAATGAGGGCATGAATGCCGTAAATGAGATTCAAGAATTTTATTGCCTTCCACTAAAGGATATTCAGGATTATGAAAATATGAAGGGGTCTTTAAAGCCAAATGAAATCTATGTGTATTCCAACGTAGAGACAATCAAAGAAAAGACTTTATCTTTATTTGGAAAAGAATATGTTGTGAAGAAACAATTGGACCACTTGAAGATGGATGAGAGTAATCCGAATGTGACAGAACATTATTATATTATTGTGGATTCAGAAAAGACTTTAGAGAAGATGCAAGAAGATCAGGCAAATGTGTATGGCGACAATGCGAGTACAATATATGCGAGTTATTCATTTGATTGTGATGCAAATGAGCGTGAAGTTATTAAAAAGTTAGGCCAGAATGAGAATATAAATGATTTTATTTGGTTAAGTAAATCGGATCAGAAACAAGGATTGATTGAATTATATGCAGGTTTCTTATTTATTGGAATCTTCTTAAGCTTCTTATTTATTATGGCAACCATTCTAATTATGTACTACAAACAAATTACAGAAGGCTATGAAGATAAGGATCGTTTTGAAATTATGCAAAAAGTGGGTCTTGAACAAAGTGATGTAAAGAAGGCTATTCACTCGCAAGTATTAACCGTATTCTTTATGCCTTTACTTGTGGCAGGGCTTCATGTTTGTTTTGCGTATCCAATGATTGAAAAGCTACTTCATTTGCTGTTTGTGAGTGATGCATGGCTTTATATTCGAACAACTGCTATGTGTTTTGTGGCTTTTGCGCTAGTCTACATTGTGATTTATGTATTAACTTCAAAAGTTTATTATGGAATTGTAAAAAGAAATGCTTAATTGGATATTAGGATTTATCTTGATTGGATTATTTATCTATATATATTATGTGAATCACCATGGAATTTAGTACTCGATTAGAGTACTATTTTTTTAGGTGATATATATGTTTATAAATGGATTTGACATCTTGTGGGATGAAATTGATGATTATGTGGAAGATATTAAAGAAAATGAAATTTGAAAATCATTTATGTTTTTAGGGTAATGTATTTGTTTGGAGGGATATTGTGATTAAATTAATTGCGATTGGAAAGAATAAGGATAAGGCGTTACAGTCTTTAGAAAAAGAATATATAAAACGATTGTCGGCTTTTTGTAAGTTTACTGAAATGGAAGTCAAGGATGAAGCAAATGAGCATGTTTCTAGAGAAGCCGAGGTTTTATTGGTGAAAGAAAAAGAGGGAAATCGTGTTCTAGAAAAATTATCAGATCAAGATTTTGTGGTATTGCTAGATCTTCATGGCAAGATGATTGATTCTGAAACGTTTGCGAAGAATTTAGATACTTGGCAAATGAAGTATTCAAATATTGTTTTTGTGATTGCGGGAAGTCTAGGACCGAGTGAAAAATTAGTTTCTAGAGCGAATTATCGTTGGAAATTATCGGACCTTACTTTTACGCATTTAATGACGCGTGTCTTGATGTTGGAACAGATTTATCGTGGTTTTATGATCAATAATGGTCGTAATTACCACAAGTAAGTGATGTAAGCGCTTTTTGTGAAATATTTTACTTGTGAAAAACTAGTCAATCAATTTATGTAGTGATATAATGGATGTGCAAAAAAAATGACAGTAGGAGGAATATACATGACAAAGAGAACTGTTAAAGACCTTGATGTAGCTGGAAAAAAGGTCATCGTACGTTGTGATTTTAACGTGCCAAGAAAAGATGGTGTTATCACTGATGATAACCGTATCGTAATGGCTTTACCTACAATTAAATATTTAGTAGAAAACAAAGCTAAAGTTATTTTGATGTCTCACTTAGGAAAAGTTAAGACTGAAGAAGACAAAGCTAAAAACAACTTGGAATGCGTAGCCGTACGTTTACAAGAATTGTTACCAGACGTAAAAGTATCTTTCTGCCCAGTAACTCGTGGTGAAGAATTAGAAAACGCTGTTAATGCATTAGCTGATGGAGAAATCGTATTAATGCAAAATACTCGTTACGAAAAAGGCGAAAGCAAAAACGATCCTGAATTAGGTGCATATTGGGCTAGCTTAGGTGAAGTATTCGTTGAAGATGCATTCGGATCTGTTCACCGTGCTCACGCTTCTACTGTAGGTATCCCTACAAATATTAAAGAAAATGGATTAGGATTCTTAGTAGAAAAAGAAGTTACAATGTTAGGAAAAGCTGTTGATGAACCAGCTCACCCATTCGTAGCTATCATCGGTGGATCTAAAGTATCTAGTAAAATCGATGTTGTTGACAACTTGTTGAAAAAAGCTGATAAAGTTATCATCGGTGGTGGAATGGCTTATACATTCTCTAAAGCTGTTGGTGGTTCAATCGGTACTTCATTAGTTGAAGATGACAAATTAGATTTAGCTAAGGAATATTTAGAAAAAGCTGGAGACAAATTAGTTCTTCCTGTAGATAACGTAATCGCTGATGCTTTCAGTGAAGAAGCTAACACTTCTGTTGCTGATGCTGGACAAATTCCTGATGGATGGATGGGATTAGATATTGGTCCTAAATCAGTTGAATTGTTCAAAGAAACTTTAGCAGGTGCTAAAACAGTAGTATGGAATGGACCTATGGGTGTATTCGAAATGCCTAAATTCGCTAAAGGTACTGAAGAAGTATGTAAAGCAATCTCTGAATTACCAGAAGCTATTACAGTAATTGGTGGTGGAGACTCTGCTGCTGCTGCAAAACAATTAGGATATGCAGACAAGTTCTCTCACGTTTCAACTGGTGGTGGAGCTAGTTTGGAATATATGGAAGGTAAAACATTACCTGGTATCGCTATTATCAGCGAAAAGTAATAAGGAGATGTATTTAAAATGAGAAAACCTATTATCGTTGGAAACTGGAAAATGAATAAAAACAACGCTGAAACAAAAGCTTTCTTTGAAGCTGTTGATGGTGTTGCTGCTAGCGAAAATGCTACTTATGGAATTGGATGTCCATTTACTGATTTAAGAACTGCATTGGATCACGCTAAAAACTTAGTTGTAGCTGCTGAAAACTGCCACTTTGAAGACAATGGTGCTTTCACTGGTGAAGTTAGTGTTCCTATGTTAGAAGAAATGGGAGTTAAATACTGCATTGTCGGTCACTCTGAACGTCGTGAAATGTTTGGTGATACTGATGAAACAGTTAACAAAAAAGCAAAACGTTTAATTAAAGCTGGAATCACTCCAATCTTATGTGTTGGTGAAACTGAAGCTGATTACGATGCAGGAAACTCAGAAAAAGTAATTCGTGAAGAATTGGCTGGTTCTTTAGCTGATTTATGTCCAAAATGTGTTGGTGAAATGGTTATTGCCTACGAACCAATCTGGGCTATCGGAACAGGCAAGACAGCTACAAGCGAACAGGCTCAGGAAATCTGCAAAGGTATCCGTGAGTGTGTTGCTGAAATCTATGACACAGATACAGCAGAAGCTATCCGTATCCAGTACGGCGAAAAAGTGCGTATCCAATATGGTGGAAGTGTTAAACCTAACAACATCGTTGAATATATGGCTCAACCAGATATCGATGGTGCGTTAATTGGTGGTGCTAGTTTAAAAGAAGATAGCTTCACAGAAATCATTGAAAAAACAAAATAATTGATGATTATCTAGGCCTCTTTGAGGCCTTTTATTTTTAGTTAAATCTAACCGAAAATAAAATTTAGGGTTGTTTGTGAGTTTGTTTCGTGGTAAACTAATCATGAACTATTTTTAATAGGGGGTAGAATATAATGAACTTTGTAGAAAATAATGGTAAAAAAGTCGCGGCGATTCTTTGTGTAGCATCTGCATTCCCTGTTGTAGCAACAGTTGTTGCAGCTAAGGAAGAACCAGGATGGCACGGTGATCGTTACGTGAATGAAGATAAAACTGTAGCTAAAGGATGGCAAGAAATCGAAGGAAAATCATATTATTTTTCAGAAAATGGAACAGTTAATTCTTCAAAGACTGAAAAGGCAACTACAGCTAGCGTTTCAAGTAACATTACAGGGGAAGTGAAAGAAACAGTAGCTACAGCTAGTCAAGAAGCAGTAAAAGAAGTAGTGGAAGAAAAAGCAGCAGAAGTTGTCGAAACTCCAGCTGAAACAACAGAAGCTCCTGCAGATACAACAGAAGCTCCAGCAGAAACACCTGCTCCAGAACAAACTGAAACTCCAGCTCCTGAGCAAACTGTAACACCTGCTCCAGAACAGACTGAGACTCCAGCACCTGAGCAAACTACAACACCTACAGCTACAACTTTAGGTCAGAGAATCTCTGCTGAGGCACAAAAATTAGTTGGTGTAACTGATGGTTTATGGTGTACACAAGTAGTACAACAAGCATTGGCTAATGCTGGTGTAAGTGATGCTTACCAATTATGGCCAGATCAATATTGTGGTCAATACGGATATTACACAGATAGTCCTGCAGAAGGTGACTTGATCTATTACAACAATGGTGGACGTGGTGTGGATCACATCGCAATCTACATTGGTAACGGACAAGCAGTTCATGGAAACTATGATGGTAAAACTGTAATTGCCAGTGCAACTTCACAATATTTAGCTTCACCTCAATACATCCGTGTTAACAGATAATTTGAAACTATAAGCTTGGCTTTGCCAGGCTTTTTTTTTAGTGTATAATACATAGTAGTTTTGGAGGCAAAATTTATGAATGAAGCTTATAAAAATCTGATTGAAAGAAGAAGCATTAGAAAATATAATAACACAAAGGTAAGCCATGATTTGATTGAACAAATTGTACGTGCTGGTCAATTTGCACCTAGTGGAATGAATCGCCAAATCTATGCCTTTGTTGTGGTGGAAGATGAAGAATTAGTCTCAAAGCTTTCTAAAATGAATGCAGATGCAATGAATTCAACATCGGATCCATTTTATGGGGCAAAGAGCTTAATTATTGTTTTTGCGGATACAAATGCTCCAACCTATTTATATGATGGAGCTCTGGCAATGGGGAATTTAATGAATGCTGCCAATGCGTTAGGGGTTGATTCATGTTGGATTCACCGTGCAAAAGAAGTTTTTGAAACTACAGAAGGTAAAGAGATGAAAAAAACTTGGGGCTTGCCAGAATCCTATGAAGGGATTGGACATTGTATTTTAGGCTATCGCGAGGAAGAACCGGGTGAACGTGCCCAAAGAACTTCTAAGGTGATTTATGCATAACATACGTATTGGACAAGCAGTTGATATCCATCAGCTTGTAGAGGGACGCAAATTGATTCTAGGTGGTGTTGAAATTGAACACACAAAAGGCTTGTTAGGACATTCTGATGCGGATGTATTAGCACATGCGATTGGAGAAAGTATTTTAGGAGCTCTTGCCTTAGGTGATTTAGGAAAGCATTTTCCGGATACAGAGCCTAAATATAAAGGGGCAAATAGTTTAGTATTATTAGGTCATATCTATGATATGATGGATGAAATGGGATATCAGATTGGAAATGTGGATGCGACAATTTTAGCAGAAAGACCTAAAATGGCACCACATATTATGGCTATGCGAACAAATATTGCGAATGTTTTACATTGTGATATTGTCGACATTTCTATCAAGGCTACGCGCGGAGAAAAACTAGGCTTTGTAGGAAATGAAGAAGGAATCGTTAGTTTAAGTGTTTGTGTGTTGGAGAAAAAAGCATGAGAGTTGTTATTCAAAGAGCGAAAAATGCAAAATGTATAGTAGACGGTTTGATTACGGGTCAAATTGATTATGGATATTGTATATTTGTTGGTTTTAATAATGAGGATACAGATGAAATCATTGATAAAATGATTCATAAAATATTATTTTTACGTATTTTCGAAGATGAAAATGGAAAAATGAATAAATCCATCCAGGATGTAAAAGGAAGTATTTTATCTATATCACAATTTACCTTATATGCGGATTGTAAAAAGGGAAATCGCCCAAGCTTTACTAATGCAGGGAAACCTGATTTAGCGACTTCACTTTATGATCAATTTAATCAAAAAATTAAAGATCAAGGTATTCATGTAGAAACTGGAATATTTGGGGCAGATATGAAGATAGAATTGTTAAATGATGGTCCTGTGACGATTGTTTTAGATTCGAAGGAGTTGTTTTAATGGAAATTATATACGGAAATACGCTTGCCGACAGCATGAAGAGGTCAATGAAACAAAAAATTGATGATATTCAAGCTGAAGGGACAAGACTTCCTTTATTAAGTGTAGTTCTTGTGGGAAATAATCCTGCAAGTATGTCTTATGTTCGTGGAAAAGAAAAAGCATGTTCATCGATTGGGATGCTTCAAAAAACGATTCATCTAGATGAAAATGTATCTCAAAAAGAATTAAGTGATGTGATTACAAGCTTAAACTTGGATCCTGAAGTGGATGGAATCTTAGTTCAAATGCCTTTGCCTGAGCATTTAGATGAGACGGCAGCACTTGAATTGATTGATCCACAAAAGGATGTGGATGGATTACACCCAATGAATGCCGGATGCTTATTGACAAATCGTCCTGGCTTTATTCCTTGTACACCACAAGGAGTTATGGCTATGCTAGATTCGATTGGATATAAAGACCTTTCTGGTAAGCGGGCTGTTGTTTGTGGACGAAGTAATTTGGTCGGAAAACCTGTTGCGTTATTGCTTCAAAATCGCAATGCGACAGTCACAATTGTCCATTCTAAAACACCAAATATTGAGGAAATTGCTTCGCAGGCAGATATATTAATTGTAGCGATGGGAGTTGCGAAAATGGTTAATGAGAACTGGGTTAAGGAAGGAGCGGTTGTGATCGATGTAGGTATCAATCGTGTAGAAGGAAAGCTTGTAGGCGATTGTGATTTTGACTCTGTAGCCAAAAAGGCAAGCTTCGTAAGTCCAGTGCCAAAAGGGGTTGGACCAATGACCGTTTGTATGTTATTATCGAATACGCTGGATGCATATTATATGCATATGCAAGGAGAATAATTATGGAATATGGATTAAATGATATTGTAGAAATGAAGAAAGAGCATCCTTGTCATAAGTCCAAAGAATGGAAAATTATTCGTATGGGTGCTGATATAAGAATTAAATGTTTAGGCTGTGGAGCCAGTGTTTTGATGCCTAGACAAAAATTTGAAAAGAAACTAAAAAAAGTAATTAGACACGAAGAAGAATAGAGAGGATGTATTAAAATATGCCATTAACTGCTGGAATCGTTGGTCTTCCTAATGTTGGAAAGTCAACTTTATTTAACGCAATCACAAAATCACAGGTGGAAGCTGCAAACTATCCATTTGCGACAATCCAACCAAACGTAGGAGTTGTAGAAGTTCCGGATTATCGTATTGTTCGTCTTGTAGAAATTTTCAACCCTAAGAAGACAATCTACACAACTTTTGAATTTACAGATATTGCAGGATTAGTAAAGGGTGCAAGTCAAGGTGAAGGATTAGGAAACCAGTTCTTATCAAACATTCGTTTAACGGATGCGATTTGTCACGTTGTACGTTGCTTCGATAATCCCGATATTACACATGTTGAAAATAGTGTGGATCCAATTCGTGATATTGAAATCATTAACTTAGAACTTACTTTAGCTGACTTACAAACCATTGAAAACCGTCGTAGTAAGATTGAGCGTAAGGCTAAGACAAATAAGGATAAAGAATCATTAGATGAATTGGCATTGTTGGATCGTCTTCAACCTGTTTTGGAAGAGGGAAAACCAGCTCGTTCTTTGGAATTAAATGAAGAAGAACAAATTTTAATGAAGGGATACAATCTTTTGACTGCAAAACCTATGATTTATGTTGCCAACCTAGATGATGAAGGAATTATGGATCCAGATGCATGTGAATACTACAATCAGGTTAAAGAATATGCGCAAAGTCAAAATAATCAGGTTGTTGCCTTATGTGCACAAATGGAAGAAGAATTGTCTGGATTAGACAAAGAAGAAAAGGATGCTTTCTTGGAAGAGCTTGGTGTTGAAACTTCTGGATTGGATCAATTAATTCAAAAGGCTTACTCTGTATTGGATTTATGTACATTCTTAACAGCTGGAGAAGATGAATGTCGTGCATGGACATTTAAAAAAGGTATGAAGGCTCCAGATTGTGCCGGTGTTATCCACACAGACTTTAAAAAAGGCTTTATCCGTGCTGAAGTATATCGCTTTGATGATATTGATGAGCTTGGTAGTGAATTAGCTATTAAAGAAGCAGGACGCTTACGTCTAGAAGGAAAGGATTATGTCGTTCAAGATGGCGATGTAATGCACTTTAGATTTAATGTTTAGTATTTCAGATATAATCTATTTAGCAATTGGAGTTATTCTGTCCATGTCCATTCATGAAGTGGCACATGGATTGGTTTCTTATTGGATGGGAGATCCGACTGCTAAACTGGAAGGAAGGCTAAGTTTAAACCCATTTAAACACATTGACTGGGCTGGACTTGTTTGTCTTTTGTTCTTTGGTTTTGGATGGGCAAAACCAGTACCGATTGATTCACGTTATTATAAAGATGCGAAAACTGGAATTATTTGGACAAGTTTTGCAGGTCCCGTTGCCAACTTTCTTTTAAGTTTTATTTGTGTGTTTCTATTTTATGCATTATATAAATTTGCACCACAATTCATATTTACGGCTGCCGGAAACTTTATTTCATCCGTATTATCTTATACAGGATTGATTTCAACAGGCTTTGGAATCTTCAACTTAATTCCAATTCCACCATTGGATGGGTCAAAGGTTGTATTTTCTTTCTTGCCAGATGATAAATATTACAAATTTATTGAAGGGGCACCCTGGATGAATTTTCTATTTATTGCGTTGATTTTTACAGGTGTTTTAAATTCGCCTCTAGGTATGTTGCGTGCGCAAATGATTAGCTTTTTTGAAATGGTCGCAAAGATGATTTTGGGTTTCTAAAGTCATCTTTTTTCATTTTTTGGTAATAGGATGAAAAAATAATACTGAAAATTATAAAAATATATACATTTAACTAAAAATTAACACAAATTTAATATTGTTTTGACATTGTTTTTATTGCATAATAAAGACGTCGCAATATGATGTGTGTATTGTGTTAAAAATTGAAAATATTCATTTTATAAAGGAGTTCAAGATGGAAATAGTTACAATGGTCTTATCATTACTAGGAGGCATTGCGTTATTTTTGTTCGGTATGTCTCTAATGGGGGATGGACTAAAAAGTGTAGCCGGAAATAAGTTAGAAGCATTCTTATACAAAATGACAAACACAAGCCTAAAAGGTGTTGCCCTTGGTGCAGGTGTTACTTCAGTTATACAATCTAGTAGTGCTACGACAGTAATGGTCATTGGTTTTGTTAACTCAGGTATGATGAAACTAAGACAAGCAATCGGTATTATTATGGGGGCCAATATTGGTACAAGTATTACCGGATGGATTTTGTGTTTATCGTATGTTGGTGGATCCAATGGAATCGCAAGCTTATTCTCAACTGCAACAATTACGACTTTATTTGCGTTTATCGGTATTTGTTTAAAAACATTTGGAAAACGTACAACGCATAAAAATGTTGGAAATATCATGCTTGGATTTGCGATTTTAATGACAGGTATGCAACAGATGAGTGGTGCCGTTTCACCTTTAAGAACAAACGAAACATTCATTAGTATGCTTACAATGTTCTCTAATCCAGTTATGGGTATTTTGGTTGGTATTTGTTTTACGGCGGTTTTACAAAGTGCAAGTGCTGCCATTGGTATTTTACAAGCATTATCTATGACTGGTTCATTGACATTTGCCGCAGCCTTCCCAATTAACTTAGGTATTGGTATCGGTGCTGCATGTCCCGTATTGATTTCGGCATTAAGTGCAAACAAGAATGGTAAACGTACGGCATTAGAGTATTTGATCAATGACTTATTTGGTATGATTATCTGGTCAATCTTATTCTATGGATCGAATGTATTTATGCATTATGATTTTGTAAATAAGGTGATGTCTCCAGTGAATATCGCATTAATGAATACAGTGATTCGTTGTGGAAATGTATTGGCATTATTCTGGTTCATTCCTCAAATTGAAAAATTGTTGATGCGTTTGATTAAGGACAGTCCAGAAGATTTGGCAGAACAAGCAGACTTTGACTTATTAGAAGAACGTTTGATTCCTTATCCTGCCTTAGCCATTGCACAATGTCATCGTGTTATGAATGGTATGGCTAAAAAGGTTCGTAATAACGTGAATCGTTCTATGAACTTGATCAATGAATTTAGACCTGAAAAATATGAAAAGGTTCACCGTAAAGAAACTTTGATTGATAAATATGAAGCGCGTTTAGGATCTTATTTGATGCTACTGACAAAGCAAGCATTAAATACAGAACAAACTCGTCAAGCCTCTTTATATCTTCACACAATTAGTGACTTTGAAAGAATTGGTGATCATGCGGCAGATATTGCGGAAATGTCAAAGAGTATTAATGAAAACCGTATGGAAATGTCAGAAGCGGCTATGGATGAGTTAAATTTAGTTATGGAAGCCGTTCGTGAATCTATGAATATGACATACCATGCCTATCTAGATGATGATTTGAATTTAGCAAGACGTGTTTCACCATTAGGTATTGTGATTCGTGGACTTTGTGATGAAATGAAATTACGTCACGTTGAACGTTTGTCACAAGGAAATTGCGGATTGGAAGAAGGAACTGTATTTAATGATTTATTAAATAGCTTAAACCGTATTGCCACACACTGTGCAAGTAGTATGGTAGCATTGATTAAGATTCGTGAAAAAGACACTGATATTCATATCCATGATTCTAAGGTATATGCGATCGATGGGGATGATTATAAAGCAACGTTAGCTGAATACCATGAAAAATATGATCTTGGGCAAAGAGAAGGTCGTATTGTTAGTATGGAAGACGAACAAGTTGAATAAAATGATAAAGGCCTGAGAAATCAGGCCTTTGATGTATTAATTTGTATATTACATTTATCGCTGATGGAAAAAGCATTAAAATAAGCTTCTTCTAAAGGAATCCATTGATGAATAAAGTTATGGATCATATTTGGATTTCTTTTTTTTAGTCTTAAAATTTGTTTCTCTTTATCTAATGTCAGAAAAATAGAGAAATCATAATACTTTTGAAGGTCAGGATGCATGGAATAGGATCCTTCAATGATATTCATTGGTTTATATGGAATCAAAATAGAAGGCTGTATAGACATGGTGGAACAATCAAATTTACTGAATTTTACATCTTCATGTCTAGATAAGGGAATTAATATTTTTTCTTTAAAGCGTTCATGATCCACATTTTCTCCAGGCCTTGCAAGTCTTTCCTTCGTCCTTTGATGTGGTTGCAAGAAAAAGTCATCCATAGAAAAGACGTTACAGTCATATATTTCCGATAGTAAATGGGCTAATGTTGTTTTTCCCGAAGCGCAACGACCGTCAATAGAAATAATGGAAGGGTGGTTGTTGTCTATATATTTGAAAAGTTCTAAAAAAGGAACAAACTTCTTATGAATCAAACGATACGATGGATGATACAACTGATTGAATGTATTTGAATGATGCATGGCTGGATATCCATCTTCTTTCCATTTTAAAAGAATGGCTTTTGATTCTTCTAATGAAAAGGGAAGCTCTTTATTTGAAATTAAGTCGATAAGAACATTGGTTTTTTCTTCTAATTTATCTTTTGCGTTTATGCTAGGCATAGCCGATCGAATAAATAAGGAAGCCAGTGTACTTGCACTTAAGCCATAGCTTAAAGGAAGTCGTATATAGTCTCCATCCAATTCTTCAATAGAACTTGAAGGGTTTATCGGTTCCTTTTCAATACGTTTCTTAACCGCATCATAATCTGAAACCAAGTGTTCACAGCCATAACTGCTTTGATAAATAAATTTTAGAATATCCTGTAGCTCAAGCTTAGGATATGTTTTATATTGATTGAATATATATTCTTTTGTGTTCATAGACTGATTTTAACATATTCTAGATTTATGCATATATAGATAACAGGGAGACAGCAATGGGAAAAAAATATCTTTTTGAAAATCGAGAACAGCTAATAGAACTTT
>ERZ779875.1724-NODE-1724-length-13387-cov-2.703870_pt1 | contig 13387 bp, 8 predicted proteins | sample MGYA00511246_ERZ779875 | MGnify/ENA primary metagenome ERZ779875 (study PRJEB29588, sample SAMEA2155093) | human gut metagenome | biome: human gut; feature: human-associated habitat; material: faeces | place: Denmark | collected 2008/2010 ... | reverse complement strand
GGCAAACCCGACAACCTGCTGCTCGACGAGCCGACCAACGACCTCGACCGGACGACGATCGCGTGGCTGGAGAATTATCTGTCGAACTACGAAAACACGGTGCTGGTCGTCTCGCACGACCGCCACTTCCTCGACTCGGTGTGCACGCATACGGTCGATATTGATTACAGCGACATCAACCTTTTCTCGGGCAATTACAGCTTCTGGTACGAATCGAGCCAGCTCGCCCTGCGCCAGCAGCAGAACCAGAACAAGAAGGCCGAGGAGAAGAAAAAGGAATTGCTGGAATTCATCCAGCGGTTCAGCGCCAACGTCGCCAAGTCGAAGCAGACGACTTCGCGCCGGAAGATGCTCGAACGGCTCAACATCGAGGAGATCAAGCCCTCGATGCGCAAATACCCGGGCATCATCTTCCAGCCCGAACGCGAGGCGGGCACGAAGATCCTCGGGGTCGACGAGTTGAGCAAGACGGTGAACGGCGAACGGCTTTTCAGCGACGTCAGCTTCACGGTCGAGAAGGGCGACAAGATCGCCTTCCTGGCGCGCGATCCGCGTGCCGTGTCGGCGCTGTTCGACATTCTGGTCGGCGACGACAAGGCCGATTCGGGCGTCGTCGAGTGGGGCACGACGATCAATTACGCCTACCTTCCGCTCAACAACGCCCCCTGGTTCGAGAGCCAGTTCTCGATCGTCGACTGGCTGGCGCAGTTCTCGTCCGACACCTCGGAGCTCTATTTGAGGGGGTATCTGGGCAAGATGCTCTTCAGCGGCGAGGAGATTTACAAGAAGGTCAGCGTCCTCTCCGGCGGCGAGAAGGTGCGCTGCATGGTGGCGAAGATGATGATCCAGCAGCCCAATACGCTCGTGCTGGACTCTCCGACCAACCACCTCGACCTCGAATCCATCCAGGCGTTCAACAACTCGCTGATCAATTTCAAGGGCAACGTGCTGATGAGTTCCCACGACCACGAATTCGTCAATACGGTCGCCAACCGCATCATCGAACTCACGCCCAACGGCATGGTCGACCGTTATATGGAGTACGACGACTACATCACCGACGAGGTCGTCGCCCGGCGTCTGGAGGCCCTCTGGGCCTGAAACGCGCGGCATGCCGGCCCTGAAAACGAAAACAGCCCCCGCTCACCGAAGCGGGGGCTGTTTCATGCGGAGGTGTGCGGAACCTACTGCGGCTGCTTGCCGATGTAGGCCAGAATGCCGCCGTCCACATACAGGATCAGGCCGTTGACAAAGTCAGAAGCGGCAGATGCCAGGAAGACAGCGGGTCCGCCCAGATCCTCGGCCTCGCCCCAGCGGCCTGCGGGGGTCTTGGCAACGATGAACTGGTCGAAGGGATGACGGCTGCCGTCGGGCTGGATCTCGCGCAGAGGTGCGGTCTGCGGGGTAGCGATGTAGCCGGGTCCGATGCCGTTGCACTGGATGTTGTACTCGCCGTACTCGGAGGCGATGTTCTTGGTCAGCATCTTCAGGCCGCCCTTGGCAGCAGCGTAGGCGGAGACGGTCTCACGGCCCAGCTCGCTCATCATGGAGCAGATGTTGATGATCTTGCCGCCGCCCTGAGCGATCATATCGGGAATGACAGCCTTTGCCACGATGAAGGGAGCGTTCAGGTCCACGTCGATGACCTGACGGAACTGGGCAGCGCTCATCTCGGTCATGGGGATGCGCTTGATGATGCCGGCGTTGTTGACCAGAATGTTGATATGGCCGACTTCCTCGGTGATCTTTGCGACCATGGCGTTCACGGCGTCCTCATCGGTGACGTCGCAGACGTAGCCGTGGGCGTCGATGCCCGCGGTGTTGAGTATCGAGCCGCCCAGCGAAGGGATCGTCGCCCGCAGCGTGAAATCCACGTCCTGCGGTTCAACCCGGTAATTATAGCGAGATTTTTCAGCCATTGCATTGAATTTTACGGTTATGCAGGCAAAGATACGATTTTTTTCGTATTTTTGTGTTTGATGTTAACCCTTAAAACTCGTTAGTTATGGAAGTGAAAAAACTCGATTTCGGAGAAACCCTCAAGGATTCCGTCGCCATCGGCGTAAAGAACGCACCTTCGGTGATCGCAGCAGTGGCCTTATGGCTCATTACGATCTGGATACCTTATCTCAATGTGGGTACCACAATCGCCATCACCTTACTGCCCACACAGTTGGCCAAGGGTGAGATTGTCAATCCCCTGGGCATTTTCGACAGCAAATACCGCCGCTACATGGGCGAGTTCTTCATCACGATGGGCCTGATGGTTTTCCCGATTTTCATCGGCGTGCTCTTCATGGTCATCCCGGGCATCGTGCTCTCGATCGCATGGACGCTCTCCTACTATTTCCTCATCGAAAAGGGCAAAAATCCGATACAGGCCATCAAGGCTTCGAACGACGCCACCTACGGCAGCAAATGGACCATGTTCTTCGTGTCGCTGGTCGTCGGCGTGCTGTTCGGCATCGTATTCGGCATTTTCCAGGCCATCTGCAACGCGATCGGCATCGGCTTCATCACGTTCGTCGTCATGTTCATCCTCTACGTGCTGGCCATCTCGATCTCGATGTCCATCAGCGCTTCATTCTGGAAACAGCTGAAAGACAACGTGGAGTAAACGCTCCGGAGACGATCCGAAGGACGGCACAGGCGGCCGTCCTTTTTTGTCCGCCGCGAAAAATTTTATCGAAAAACGATAAATATTATTTGTTTTTCGAAAATTAATTCTATCTTTGCAACTGTAAAACCAAAATAGTCACACATGCAGAACAAAAAATCGCTCCTGCAACGCCTGCTGGTCATTTACATTACGTTTTTCATCGTACTCGTGGCAAGCATCGCCCACGGAATCCTGCCCAATTTCTCGCGGGGCGCGGCGGAAGGCGCGGAACTCGGTAACGACATCGCCGAAAAGTGGAAATCCGGCGTGCCGCGCATGATCTACATGCTGGGCGACATCCGGGTGACGGGACAGCCCGAAACGGCCGTCGAAATCGCCGCGGCGCCGGGCGTGGAAATCAAAGCCAACGTCCGCAAACTCGCCCTGGTCGTCGAGCAGAACGCCCCGGGCACATCCCCGCTGGGGCTGGCATTCCGTTCGATCGGCGGCAGCGCATGGCTCTATGCGCTGGTCCTGCTCTGCCCGCTTCTCTACCTGGCCATCATCGTACTGATGTTCGTGATCATCCACTCGCTGCGCCGCTCGATCCGCGAAGAGCGCACGCTCGACAAACGCAACGTCTGGTATCTGCGCGCAATCGGCATGCTGACGATCGTCACCGAACTGATCAGCGACACCGTGGACTGGGTGATGAACAGCCGCGCCGCTGAACTGCTCGCCGGAAGCGGATACACCGTCGACGCGGGTTTCCACGTCTCCTACGCAATGATCATCATGGGTATCCTGATCCTTTTCGCCGCCGAGGTCTTCGCCATCGGCCAGAATTTGAGCGAGGAGCAGAAACTGACCATCTAAAACAGACGACATGAGAGAAATGCAAACGATAAAAGGGGGGGGGACGACTTTATGGCGATAATCATAAACATAGACGTAATGATGGCCAAACGCAAGATGTCGCTCGGCGAACTGGCCGAACGGGTCGACATCACGCCCGCCAACCTCTCGATCCTCAAGAACGGGAAGGCCAAGGCCATCCGGTTTTCCACGCTCGAAGCGATCTGCCGCGAGCTGGACTGCCAGCCGGGTGATATCATCGAATACCGCCCCGAAGAGACACAGAAACAATAAACCTTATACCACAAATGCCCATGAAAAAATTATTGATGCTGGCCGTCGCGGCGTTCGCCGCCGGCAGCGCCGTGGCACAGATGAACCAGCCGATCCCGGCCGATCCGGAGGTCCGCACCGGGAAACTGGAAAACGGAATGACCTACTACATCCGCCACAACGAAAAGCCGAAAGGCCAGGCTGATTTCTACATCCTTCACGATGTGGGAGCCATCCAGGAGAACGATTCGCAGCAGGGCCTCGCCCACTTCCTGGAACACATGGCCTTCAACGGAACCAAGAACCTCCCGGGCAAACAGCTCACGGAGTATCTGGAAACCGTGGGCGTGAAATTCGGCGCCAACCTCAATGCCGGCACGAGTTGGGATTACACGTGCTACAACATGAAGGACGTGCCGACCTCGCGCGAGGGAATCATCGACTCGGCGCTGCTGATCCTGCACGACTGGTCGCACTTCATCGCGCTGGAGCCGTCGGAAATCGACTCGGAGCGCGGCGTGATCATGGAGGAGCTGCGCACGCGCGACGGCGCGTCGTGGCGTTCGACGATGAAGCTGTTGCAGGCGCTGGGCAAAGGCACGAAATACGAGCGCCGCAACCTGATCGGCTACCTCGACGGACTGAAGGGCTTCCACCACAAGGAGCTGGAGGACTTCTACAACCAGTGGTACCGCCCCGACTATCAGGCGGTCGTCGTGGTCGGTGACATCGACGTGGATGCCGTAGAAAACAAGATCAAGACGCTCATGAGCGACATTCCGGCTCCCGCGGCCGACGCCGCCCGGAAGGAGACGATCACCGTTCCCGACAATGAGGACCCGATCATCAGCATCTACACCGATCCCGAAATGCAGGGTACGAAGGTGCAGCTCTTCATCAAGCGCCCGGCGCTTCCCGAACAGCTCGCCAACACGGTGCTGGCCGAGGCCAACAACGTGATCGAAGCCTACATGTCCACGATGGAGAACGCCCGCCTGCAGGAGATCGCCATGCAGCCCGACGCGCCGTTCCTCGGCGCCGGCATGGGCACGGGCGACGTGATCGGCATCATCCCGACGCTCGACGCCACGGTATTCGTGGCCATGACCGAGGACGGCAAGCTGGCCCGCGGCTTCGAGACCCTCTATACCGAAATGGAGAAGGTGCGCCGCTACGGATTCACGCAGGGCGAGTTCGAACGCGCCCAGGAGAACCTGATGCGTCAGGCCGAACGCTCGTACGCCAACCGCAACGACCGCCGCAACAACGAATTCGTGCAGACCTATCTGAACAACTACCAGAAAAACCAGCCGATGCCCGATGCCGAGACCGAATGGCAGCTCGACAGCATGCTGATCAAGATGCTCAACGTGGATGCCGTCAACGCCTTCGCGAAGCAGACCATTCTCCCGACGAATCAGGTGATCGTGATCAACGCTCCCGAGAAGGAGGGCGTCGCAACGCCCACCGCCGAGGAGATTCTCGCCATCCGCGACAAGGTGGCCGCATCGGAGGTCACGGCCTATGAGGACAACGTGGTCAAGGAGCCGCTGATCGCAGAAGGGACCGTGCTCAAAGGCTCGCCCGTGAAGAAGACGGTCGAGGACAAACAGCTCGGAACGACGGAATGGACGCTGGCCAACGGTGCGAAGGTCGTCGTGAAACCCACGACCTTCAAGGCCGACGAAGTGCGCCTGGGCGTAGTCGGCAAGGGCGGCCTGTCGCTGCTCTCGGACGAGGAGTACTACATGGGCGAAATGATGCCCGCCGTGAACTCGATGTCGGGCGTCGGCAAATTCTCGGCCACGGAACTCAAGAAACAGCTTTCGGGCAAAACGGCCTCGGTGCAGCCCTCGGTGGAGAACTACACCAGCGCCATGGGCGGCGTCTGCTCGCCCAAGGACATCGAGACGATGCTCCAGCTGCTCTACCTCAATTTCACGCAGCCCCGGTTCAACAAGGACGACGTGGACAATCTCACGAAGATGCTCCTCGCCCAGCTCGCCAATGCCAAGTCGAATCCCGACTTCCTGATGCAGGAGAAGGTGGCCGACGTGACCTACGGCCACAATCCCCGCCGTCAGATGATCTCGACGGAGATCGTCAACAAGTTCGACTTCGAACAGCTGCCCGGCATTTACGCCAAGCTCTACCCCGGAGCCAACGGATTCGTCTTCACGTTCGTGGGCAACATCGACCCCGAAACGCTGAAACCCCTCGTGGAGAAATACATCGGTTCGATCCCCGCCGCCCGCAAACCGATCAATTACATCGACGACAAGGCCTATCCGGTGAAAGGCGAGGTTACGGAGGAGTTCACGGCTCCGATGCAGCAGCCGAAGGTCTCGGTCAACTACCATTTCTCGGGTGAGATGCCCTACACGCTCAAGAACAAAATGGCCCTGACGTTCCTGACGCAGGCGCTCAATTCGCGCTATCTCGTTTCGATCCGCGAGGAGAAGGGCGGAACCTACGGCGTGCGCGTCCAGGGTTCGACGAAGTACATCCCCCGCGAGACTTACAGCATGACCATTTCGTTCGACACCAACGAGGAGATGGCCGACGAACTGCGCGAGATCGTAATGAAGGAGATCGAGGAGATCGCAGCCAACGGTCCCAAGAGCGAGGACATCGAGAAAAACCGCGAATTCATGCTCAAGAGCTGGAAGAACAGCCTCGAACAGAACGGCGCATGGATGAACTACATCCAGATCAAATACGGCTCGGGCCTGAACTACATCGCCGACCACGAACAGGCGATCCGCGACCTGACCAACGCCGACGTGCAGGCGCTCGCCAAGAAGATCCTTGCGGACGGAAACCTCGTGAAGGTCGTCATGCGCCCGTCGAAGTAAGCGACAAAACGATCAATTTTTCAAACCGACAGAACAAGGCAGTCACCCAGTTGACTGCCTTTTCTTTTTCCGAACGGGCTGAAAATGGTTAACTTTGTACCGTTAATTACCAAATTCATCATGCAAAAAAGTATTCGGCTGGTCTCCGGCCTCTATCTCAAACTGTCGCTGCTGACCGTCGCCGTCGGCCTCGTGCTGCGCGTCGTACTGCTTTTCAACGAGCAGACCACCTCACTCGCCTTCTCATTCGGCGAATGGTGCGAAGTCTTCCTGCTGGGCGCCGTGAACGATTTCTGCGCCGCGACGGCGGGATTCATTTTCCTCTGGCTCTTCATGTTGAGCGTTTCGCGCACCAAGTACAAAAAGCCGTGGGGCTACATCCTCCTCGCCCTGCTCGTGGCGGCGTTCTGCTACGTGGCGTTCTTCAACACGATCTTCGACGAATACGGAAGCGTCGCGCCGCGAATCGCCCTCTATGTGCTGGGCTACTGGGCCGGCAGCTTCGCACTGCGGTTTTTCCTGCCCGGATTCCGCAGCCACTGGACCACGGTGTGGTTCGCCCTCTTCATCGTCGTCTACGTGGGCGCCATCATCTTCAACGGCATCAGCGAATATTTCTTCTGGAGCGAATTCGGCGTCCGCTACAACTTCATCGCCGTCGATTACCTGGTCTACACCAACGAGGTGGTGGGCAACATCATGGAGTCCTACCCCGTCATTCCGATGACGCTGGGCATCGTCGTCGTGACGCTGCTCGTGACGTGGTACTTCTTCCGCAGCGAACTCGTGCAGACCGAATGCCTGAAAGGCTGGAGGTGGAAAGCCGTAATCGGACCGGCCTACGTCGCGGCGCTGTTCGCCGCGATCGGGCTGCTGAACTTCAACACCCGCTTCCAGGACAGCGACAACGTCTACGTCAACGAATTGCAGGCCAACGGACTCTACAAGTTCTACGACGCCTTCGTCAAGAACACGCTCGACTACAAACAGTTCTACCTCACGCGTCCCGAAGCCGAGGCCGAAGCCTTCGTGCACGGGGTCTACCAAAGCACGGGCGACAACCTGCACGCCGTGCGCGCCGAAGGGGAGGAGATCCGCCGCAACATCGTGCTGATCACCATGGAGAGCATGAGCGCCTCGTACATGGAGCGGTTCGGCAACACGGAACGGATCACGCCCGCACTCGACTCGCTCTACAAACTGGGACTGGCGTTCGACCGCGTATACGCCACGGGCAACCGCACGGTGCGCGGCCTGGAGGCCGTGACGCTCTCGCTGCCGCCCTGCCCGGGCCAGAGCATCATCAAGCGTCCGAACAACGCCGGAATGCACTCCGCGGGAGCCTTGCTGCGCGACAAGGGATACAACGTGACCTATTTCTACGGCGGCAACAGCTATTTCGACAACATGGAGACCTTCTTCTCGGGCAACGGATACGACATCGTCGACCAGAAAAGCTACAAACCCGAAGAGATCACCTTCGCCAACATCTGGGGCGTCTGCGACGAAGACGCCTACCGGAAGGTCATCCGCACGCTCAACGAGGAGACCCGCAGCGGCAAGCCGTTCTTCGCCCACGTGATGACCGTCAGCAACCACCGCCCCTTCACCTACCCCGCCGGACGAATCCGCATTCCCAACGACTCGAAGAGCCGCGCCGGAGGCGTGCTTTACAGCGACTATTCGCTGGGACGGTTCTTCGCCGAAGCGGCCAGGCAGCCGTGGTTCGAAAACACGATCTTCCTCGTCACGGCCGATCACTGCGCTTCGAGCGCCGGCCGCACCGAGATTCCGTTGCAGAAATATCACATCCCGGCGCTGATCCTCGCCCCCGGGCTTATCGAACCCGGAGTGGTCGACGGCATCGTCTCGCAGATCGACCTGATGCCCACCCTGCTGTCGCTGCTCAACATGAGCTACGACTCGCATTTCTACGGCCGCAGCATCTTCGACCCGGCATATGTCAACCGCGCGTTCATCGCCACCTATCAGGACCTCGGCTACCTCGAAGGCGACACCTTCACGATTCTGTCGCCCGTGCGCCGCTTCGAGCAGTACCGCGTGGTTCCCACCGAGGAGAATCCCCACCACCTCGAAGCGATGGAGCGGAAGGACGCCGTGCAGGTCGACCGCGCGATCGGCTACTACCAGACCTCCTGCAAATGGAACAAGCGGTAACGCTGCCGCCGCGGCACAAAAAAACTGCGACCCAAAAGGGTCGCAGTTTTTTATTGCTCAAACGCGGGATCAGTCACCCTCGTAATCGTCGCCGCCGTTCTTCACGGGAGGCGTCAGCGACGAGGCGGGCGTATTGGCCCTGATCCACTCCTCGGAAAGCAGCGACTCGGGCGGGAAGCCGAGGTCCTCGATACGGCTCACCGAGATCTGGTACTGCGCCCAGTCCTCCGAACCTCCCGTGAAATCGCTCTTCTTCGCATAGATGCCGTAGATGCCCAGCACCGTACCCTCCGTGCCGTCCTTCGGGATGGGCTTCATGGCGAACTGGCTGTAACCGCTCGTACGGATGCCGTAAACGCCCGGGTCCGAAGTGTACTCCGCCGCATCGTTGTAGCTCATCAGCACCGAACCGTAGAGACGGATATTCTGCTCGCTGTTGTTGTAGGCCCAGCGATACCACGCGCCGAAGATGGGCGTTCCCCAGTCGGTCACGATCCAGCTCGGATAGGGATTCGCATTTCCGCCGTTTTTGAGGTTCGGAGGCGTCACGCCGTCCTGATTCTTCACACCCGCATAGCGGATCTGGATCTTGTGGAAACTCCCCAGCCGGCCCAGATCGGCCTCGCCGAGCGACGTGTAGTTCGAACCGTCGACCTCCTTGATGTCCGAGTCGTCGAGCGTCGTGTATTCGCCGCGGAAGACGTTCAGGGCGGCAACCTTCGGGTTGTCGAGGTTCGAGTTGGCGTAGAACTTGTGGTTGCCGGCCGTGTTGATGCCGTCCGAGGGAGCGCCGCCGATCGAAAGCATCATGCGGTAGTTACCCAGATAGAGACCGTCGAGACGCACGTAGACCCACTGGCTCTTGATCGGCTTCGAAGCCAGGTCGAGCAGGAAGTCGAGATAAAGGCCGTTGTAGAGCTTCAGCTCGATACCGGCCGTGCCGTCGTAGATATAGAGCGACTTGTAGATATTGCCCTGACGGTCGCTGCTGATCACCTTGCCCTTGATGTAGTATTTCGAAGCCTCGGGCCACTCCATGAGGCCGTCGAACTTGGCCTCCTCGGACGTGCGGGTTCCGAACTTGAGGGTCTTGGTCGTGGAGAAATTGTCGTTGGTTCCCGTATTGGAGATCGGACCAAATTTTTCCTTCACTTCGGCAATGGTGATCCGAGTAAGCCCCATTGCGGCCATATCGTCGTCCACATAGAGCTTCTGCGGAGCCGGAGTGTCGAAATCGTTGTAGCAGCTCACGGCCACCAGACCGACGAGAGCCGCCAATGCTATTTTAAGACTTTTCATAAATTATGCTTTGCGCGATTAGAAACGGAAATAGACATTCAGGTAATAGGTCGTACCGAACAGGTAGAAATACTTCGAGGGGAAGCGGCCGTAAATCTGCTCGCCGCCCTCGCCGCGGACCTTGCTCATACGCATCTGCTCGTAACCGCCCGTGCGGATGTCCTGATCGTTGAGGATGTTCTTCACCTCGAGGCTGAAGCCCAGCATGTAGCCCCGGTGGATATACCAGTTCTTGCCGATATTGGCGCTCAACGTATATGCGCTGTCAAACTTCTCCTGCTTGCGGAGGGTCTTGATCGACGAGAGGGCCGATGCCTTCTGCGCATTGGTGGCCGTATTGGAAGTCAGCACATTCGTATAATACTTAATGGCGGTAGCCGTACGGTACATCGGGTTCATCGAAAGATAGATGTTGTCGTAGTAGTTGAAGTTCACACCGGCGAACCAGTTGCGCGGTCCGCGGTAGTCGAGACCGATGTTGAAAGCCAGCTGCGGCGAGCTTTCCACACGATAACCGTCCCAGTTGACCTTATCTTTCAGTACGATCTTGTCCACGTTGTCAACCGTCTGCACGAAGTTGGGATTCGACGTATAGGTATAGTCGCCCCAGCTCAAGGCACCCACGACCGACAAACCCTGCCATACCGGAACCGACAGGCCCAACTCGACGCCGTAATGGCGCTTGTCGATGCCGCTCATGGCGAAGTTGGTGAACGAACTGCGGGTATCGTCGTAGAACGAGATGACCTTCGACTGGTCCTCGATCGTCGTATAGTATCCCGAAAGACGCGCCTTGATGTAGGGCAGGTTGAGGTTATAGGTAAGATCGGCTGCGAAAATCTTCTCGGCCTTCAGCCCCGGCGTGGTCGTGTTGCGCGTACGGGGCGACACGAATGCCGTCGCGAACTTGGGCGCCTGCTGCATGTAAGCCACATTGGCCTCGATCGAATGCGCTCCCGAGAACTTGTAGCCCAGCGAAAGTTTCGCATCGTAGGTCAGGTAGTCGAGTTTCTTCGAATCGCCTTTCGAATCGTTGGGGAACAGACCCTTGCGCCACATGCCCTCGCGGTACATGTTCGAGTAGCCGACCGATCCGGAGACGCCCAGCGAGAAACCGCCGATGCCCCACGTGTAGTTGGCCCAGGCATTGGTTTCGAGCAGGTGCGCCCGGTAGTAGTAACCGTACTTGTCGCCAACACGGGCAATGCGGGCGTGCCCCGTAGCCCAGTAGTAATCCAGGTCGTTCTGGTAAGCCTCGGCGCTGGCCATGTCGCGCTCGGCGAACTTGTCGATGTCATACCAATAGTCGCCGCCCAGCAGGTCCTTGATCTCCGAGTAGTAATTCGTGCGGTTGACGCGCAGGTTGGCGCCGCCGACGATGCGCATGTTGTGGCGCATGTTATGCTGCACGTTGACCGCCAGGTTGTAGTCCAGCTGGTCGGTGTGACGCTCCTCGATCATGTAGTTCGAACGACTGTTATTGCCCATCAGTTTGGACAGCACCGGATCGGTGTCGATATTCCGCATATTCGTCTGGAAGAATTTGTCGTAGTCGAGCATACCGTCCCACACGCCTTTCGCTATGGCGCCATCCATCGCGTAAAAATAGATCGTCTCGTCGGTAGTTATGCCCGGCACGATCTGCGTCTTATCCGAATTCGGCATATAGCGGTAGTAGTCGCCGCGGGGGTCCGCTCCGGCGTTCCACGTCAGGGCCGAATAGCCGTTCCTGCCGAAACGCAGCGACGTGGCGGCGTTCAGGCGCGTGTTCTCCGACATGTCCCACGTATAGTTGAGCATCACGATCGGCTCGTGGGTGTTGCGCACGCGCGAGTTGCGGAGCTTGCCGGCCTGGTAACCCACATTGGGGTTGTAGTAGTTGTTGCCGAACAGAGCGTAAGCCTCGTCGGTCGAAGCCTGCTGCGCGCCGCGCTCCGAAGGCGAAGCCAGCAGCGTCAACGCAAGGCGGTGGTTCTGTCCGAAAAGCTTCTCGGCCGAAGCGAAATAGGAATAGGAGTTGTAGTAAACGCCGTCCACATAGCCGTTGCCGCCCTGGCGGGTTCCCACCGAGAAGGCGTACGACCAGCCGTTGTCCAACTGTCCCGAGCCGTAGGAAACCATCGCACGGAAACGGTACATCTGGTTGCCGTTCGACACGCTCACGCGGAATCCCTTGCGCATCTGCGAGGCGCGGGCGTTGACGTTGGTCATGCCGCCGATGCCGCCGATGCCGAAATCCGACGCTTCGAGGCCCGTGTAGTTCTCCTGGTTACGCGTCGCGTCGTTCAGTCCGCTCCACAGCGACCAGGGACCGTAGCCCGTCATGGCGTCGTTGAAGCGGATGCCGTTCAGGTAGATGTCCGAGTACTGCGAATCGTAGCCGCGGACGTTGAAACGCATTTCGCTGAAACGGTACGATGCGATGTTGTTGAAGAGGTCCTTCGACGAAGAGAGCGACGAAGGCAGCGCCTGCGTGTCCGACGACGAGGAGTCGCTGTCGAATTCGGCGAAAACGGCGTCGTCCAGAACCGCACTCTGCCCCGACGGCACGATGATCACCGACTTGAGGTCCTGCACATGCTCATTGCCCACGCGGACCATCAGGTTGAGGTCCTCGAAGTCGGGCGTAGAGAAGAGCACCGTGTAGCTGCCCGCAGGAAGATTCTCGAAGATGAAGTTGCCGTCCTTGTCGGTCATGGCCGTCAGACCCAGCGATTCGATCTTCACCTGTACATTGCTCAAGGCCACGCGACCGTTGCGCGAAACCACCTTACCGCGGATGCCTCCGTCCTGCGCATAGGACGTGAAGGTCACGGCGGCGAGCATCAGAATAAGTAGAACTTTGAGTTTCATACAAATATTTTAGAGTGTTTATTTGGCGATGTAGATATATACGGGGAAGTGGTCGCTGAAACCGCCCTGGAAATCGTTGCCCACGAACGTACGCAGCGGATAACCCTTGTACTGGCCCTCCTTCTGGATCATGTAGGGACGGCGGAAGATGCCGCCGTAGAACTTCGAGTTGCCGGCGGGCTGGATTTTCAGACTGCCCGTGGAACCGGTGGCGAGGTTCTCCGAAACGATGATGTTGTCGAACAGGTTCCACTCGTCGCGGTAAGCCAGCGTGCCGTAACCCGCTTTCAGCAGGCCGATGAAGGGATTGAACATGTCGCCCTTGCCGACCTCCTTGATCTTGCCCTTGGCGTTGAGGCCCTCGACGATGCTGTCATCCGTGGCATCGTCGTTCAGGTCGCCCATGACGACCACCTTCGTGGCCGGGTTGGCGGCGGTCACCGAGTCGACGATGTGCTTCACCTGCTTGGCGGCA
>ERZ779875.1723-NODE-1723-length-13450-cov-3.014558_pt1 | contig 13450 bp, 10 predicted proteins | sample MGYA00511246_ERZ779875 | MGnify/ENA primary metagenome ERZ779875 (study PRJEB29588, sample SAMEA2155093) | human gut metagenome | biome: human gut; feature: human-associated habitat; material: faeces | place: Denmark | collected 2008/2010 ... | reverse complement strand
ACTCATTGATGTGGGCGTGAAGCTGGGCATCGTGCAGAAGAGCGGCGCATGGTTCGCATACGGCGGCGACAAGATCGGCCAGGGACGCGAAAATGCGAAAGCATACCTGCGCGAGCATCCGGAAATCATGGATGAGATCGAGCACAAAGTGCGCGTGGCTTACGGCCTGATCAAGGAAGAAGCGCCGGAAGGCACAGAAGAAACAGCAGCAGTTCCGGAAACCGAAGGAGACGACGAATAAATGTTTGTGACAGAGATTCGTCCTCTGAATAAAAAGAAATCACGGATCCTCTTCGATGACGGAGAGGATCTGGTTCTTTATAACGGGGAAATCCGCGCTTCCCGCATCAAAGAGCAGGAGGAGCTTCCCGATGAGGTTTACGAAAAGCTGGCAGGGGAAGTGCTGACTAAAAGGGCCAAACACCGCGCGATGTATCTGCTGCTCAGACAGATGCGGACGAAAAAAGAGCTGGAAGATAAGTTACGAAAAGACGGCTATCCCGAGAGAGCCATTGAAGAGGCTGTCTCGTACGTGGAGAGCTTTCACTATATCGACGACCGCGCATACGTGGAGCAGTATCTTGCGGGCAGCGGTGCGAAAAAAGGGAAAAAGGCAGTCCTCTATGCGCTGGCACAGAAAGGCGTGGCACGGGAACTGGTGGAATCCGTCCTGGAAGAGCAGGAGGATGCCCGCGATGAGTATGAACTTGCAAAAAGTGCCGCCTTCGCAAAGCTCGGCACGCCGCACCGGCTGGATGAAAAAGAGTACCGCCGTGCCGCCGGTTTTCTGATGCGGAAGGGATTCGGCAGTTCCGAAATCCGTCGGGCACTGGAAGAATACCAAGATTCCGCTGACGAAGAATCCTGAATATTCCCGGCGATTCCGCCACATGCCGCGAAATTATGTGCAATAAATTACATGAATATTTTTAAAACATTGACAAATTTGTGAAAACAGTATAAAATTGTAGTGTTGTAAATGTGCAATGAAAACTAAATAAGGAGGTGCTCCGGTAATGGGTACAGGTATTACAATTCTGCTGGTATTCATTGCTGTAGTAGTCACGCTGCTTATTGCGGTTCCTGTTACCAGGAAAATTGCTGTGGACAATAAAATCAAGCAGAATGCTGAGAAAATTGGCACAGCGGAAGAAAAGGCGAGAAACATCATAGATGAAGCACTGAAAACTGCCGAAACTAAGAAACGGGAAGCCCTGCTGGAGGCGAAGGAGGAGTCTCTTCGTACGAAGAATGAAGTAGAAAAAGAGACCCGAGAGCGCAGAGCGGAACTGCAGAAATATGAGAAGCGCGTTTTATCGAAAGAAGAATCTGTAGATAAAAAAGCGGACGTATTGGAGCGTCGTGAAAACGAAATTGCAGCAAAAGAGGCAAGCGTCAGAAAGAAAGAAAAGGAAGTAGACGGTCTACACGAAAAAGGAGTACAGGAACTGGAAAGAATTTCCGGTTTTACCTCCGAGGAAGCAAAAGAGTATCTGTTAAAATCTGTGGAAGACGAAGTAAAAATCGACACAGCAAAGCTCTACAAAGAGCTGGAGAGCAGAGCAAAAGAGGAAGCAGGCCGTAAGGCAAAAGAGTATGTGGTAACAGCTATTCAGAAATGTGCTGTCGATCACGTATCCGAGAGTACCATCTCCGTGGTACAGCTTCCGAGCGATGAAATGAAAGGCCGCATCATCGGCCGTGAAGGACGAAACATCCGTACACTCGAAACCATGACAGGCGTTGACCTGATCATCGACGATACACCGGAAGCAGTCGTTCTTTCCTCATTCGATCCGATCCGCCGTGAGGTGGCAAGAATTGCTCTGGAAAAACTGATCGTAGACGGAAGAATCCATCCGGCCCGCATCGAAGAGATGGTAGAAAAGGCCCGCAAAGAAGTAGAACAGAATATTCGCGAGGAAGGCGAGGCAGCCGCACTGGAAGTCGGTGTACACGGACTTCATCCGGAGCTGATCCGTCTCCTTGGAAGAATGAAATTCCGTTCCAGCTACGGACAGAATGCATTAAAGCATTCGATCGAGGTAGCACAGCTTTCCGGTCTCCTCGCAGGAGAGGTAGGATGCGATGTCCGCATGGCAAAACGTGCCGGACTGCTTCATGATATCGGTAAATCCATCGACCATGAGGTAGAAGGATCTCACATTCAGATCGGTGCAGATCTCTGCAAAAAGTACAAAGAATCTCAGATTGTGATCAACACAGTAGAATCACATCACGGGGATGTAGAGCCCCAGTCTCTGATTGCATGTATCGTTCAGGCAGCGGATGCAATTTCCGCAGCAAGACCGGGTGCAAGAAGAGAAACACTCGAAACATATACCAACAGATTAAAACAGTTGGAAGACATCACGAATTCGTTCAAGGGTGTCGAAAAATCTTTTGCTATTCAGGCTGGTAGAGAAGTCCGCATCATGGTTGTTCCTGAGCAGGTATCCGATTCTGAAATGGTACTGCTCGCAAGGGATATCTCGAAACAGATCGAAGCTGAACTGGAATACCCGGGACAGATCAAGGTCAATGTTATCCGCGAGAGCCGTGTAACGGATTACGCGAAATAAAAGACTTTCTACGAAACAATTTAATAACGAAATCAAAAAGAGGCTGTGGACATGAGCAATCATGTTCCACAGCCTTTTCAGTGTGTATAAGAACAGTAAATTTCAAAAGAATTTATACGTGCCGTATCCGGTTCGAGCGCATTTTCTGAGGTGTAGAGCCATACAGCTTTTTGAAGGTCCGCATAAAAATTTTGTAATTCGACAGCCCGTTTTTCTCCATCAGTACCGTGATCGTTTCGTCGGAATTCTGTAAATCTTCGTATAGGTGCATCGTGCGCACATCGTTCAGATATTCGAGAAAGGTCTGTCCGGTATACTTTTTAAAGAGCCGGCAGAAATACTCCTTCGAGAGCGCCAGGGAATCCGCGGCTGTTTCGAGGCTTAACGGTTCCGGGTAATGCACTTTCACCCAGTTCATAACGTGTGTCACGCGCTGCAGATCGCGCTGTGAACCCGTGAGGGATGCCGAAGGGATCTGGTGGGAATACGACCGGCAGAGATGGTACAGAAATTCGTACAGTCGTGAGGTAAAGAGAAGCTGGTATGAATCGGAAGGATTCTGCCGGATCTCGTTCATCTCCGAGAGCAGTGCGCGGAGCGGAGCCGGTTGTTCCGAGCAGGGAATGATCGTGTCGAAACGCATCGTATCAAAGTCCGGCAGATATTGGCGCATCTGGCTTGCGGAAATCTGCAGCAGAAGATATGTACAGGTGTTGGAGCGCGTCATATGGAGGTCGCCGGAGTTGATGATAATCAGATCGCCCTCGTTTAACCGATACTCCGTTGCCTGGACAATCGCGGAAAACTGTCCCCTGATCAGATAGAGAATTTCCACATATTCGTGCCAGTGCGCCGGAAAAACAAAAGCGGGCGCATCCTGCAGCTCAAAACGGACGTGCAGCAGATCGGTTTCGTGTATTGTTTCGTAAAAGCAGGATTCCATAAGTACCTCCAGGATGTGATAGAAATATACGTCAATTATAATCAAAAAAGATAAGAATATTGTACCAGAAATTGTGCGAAATATCAATATCAACCAGAGAAAGGACAAGAAAGGAACTAGAAGTTACATGAAAAAGGGAAGATAATGGAGACATTAGCACGAAACAAAGTTTGGGAGGAACAAAGACATGAAAGCAAAGGTAAGAACCTTTAACGGAACTACATCTCCGGAAGTAACCCAGCGTGAAACAGATCACCGCAAACTTGCCCGCGAGGCAGCAGCAGAGGGATTCGTTCTTCTGGAAAACAAAGATCATTTCCTGCCGCTGGCAAAGGGCAGCAAGGTAGGTCTTTACGGAGCAGGTGCGATCCGCACCATCAAAGGAGGTACCGGTTCCGGCGATGTCAATGAGCGTGACAGCGTTAATATTTTCCAGGGCATGAAAAATGCAGGCTACGACGTAACAAGCAGTGAATGGCTGGAGGATTACGATAAACTCTACGTACAGGCAAGACTGGACTGGAAAAATGAGATTTTCACAAAATTGAACGGAGACGACACAAAATTCTTTGATGCTTACTCTGCAACCCCGTTCTTTATGCCATCCGGAAACCCAATCGATGAAGAGAAAGCAGCAGCCGACGGTGCAGACACCGCATTCTTCGTTCTGGCACGTATCGCAGGAGAGAACAAAGACCGTTTTGATACGGAGGGTGACTACTTCATCTCCAAAGAAGAGAAAGCTATTCTGGCACAGGTTTCCAGATGCTATAAAAACGTTGTTCTTGTTATCAACACCGGCGGCCTGATGGATCTGGCATTCGTAGAAGAATTTGACAATATCCGCTCTATTTTACAGTACGTACAGGCAGGCCAGGAAGGCGGAAATGCATTTGCTGATGTTGTAAGCGGCGATGTAACCCCATCCGGAAAAATGACAGATACCTGGGCAAAAGATTACTATGATTATCCGGGTGCAGAGGTTTACAGCTACAAGAGCGGCGACCTCATGAAAGAAAAATACGAAGAGGGTATCTTCGTTGGATACCGTTACTTCGATACCTTTGAAGTACCAGTCCGTTACTCCTTCGGTTACGGTATGTCCTACACCGATTTCGAGATCAGAACCGATGACATCAAAGTAAGCGGCCGCGGTATGATGAATCCGAAAGTAAGCGTGACTGTTACCGTCACCAACACCGGCGATACTTATGCAGGAAAAGAAGTTGTACAGATCTACGCTTCCTGCCCGCAGGGCAGACTGGTGAAAGAGTTCCGCCGTCTGGCAGGCTTTGGAAAAACAAAACTGCTGGCTCCGAAGGAATCCCAGACCATGACCATCACCTTCCCGCTGTATCAGCTGACTTCCTATGAGGAGGAAAGCGCATCCTGGATTCTGGAGCCGGGCATGTATGGTATCTGGATTGGAAATGATCTGAATACATCTGTTCTCTCCGGCGCGCTGGAGCTGGACGAGAAAGCAGTCATGACAGCGTGTGAAAATATCTGCCCGCTGAAAGAGGAATTGAATGAGATTGTTCCTGATGCAGAAAAAGTTCAGGCAAGAGAGGCTGTATGGCAGAAGGAAGTAAAAGAAAAGAGAATGAGCGTGATCGAGCTTAAAGCATCTGAGATCCCAACTGAGAAAGTAGATTACCAGCCGGTACCGGAAGAGCTTCCTGGAAAAGCAGGAAAGATTGTGGAATCCCTTTCTGTGGATCAGCTGGCACTCCTTGCAACCGGTGATCCGGGAAGAGCACAGGGCAACGCGCTTGGCTCCGCAGGAATTTCTGTTCCGGGAGCAGCAGCGGAGACATCCCCGTGTGCTTCGGAGGAGCCGTGGAATGTAACCACGATTGCTCTGGTCGACGGACCTGCAGGTCTTCGTCTGAAGAGAGAATACCAGGTAGACAACGGAGAGATCGTAGCGAGCGATTTCCTGGCGGCACTGGAAGGCGGATTCTTCAGCAAACCGCAGGAAAAACGCGGAACAACCTATTATCAGTTCTGTACCGCAATTCCGGTCGGAACACTTCTGGCACAGAGCTGGGATGTAGAACTGATCAAGAGAGTCGGCGAAATGATCGGCCATGAGATGGAACTGTTCAACGTAACACTGTGGCTGGCACCTGGTATGAACATCCACAGAAATCCGCTCTGCGGAAGAAACTTTGAATACTATTCCGAGGATCCGTTGCTTGCCGGTATGATGGCGGCTGCCATGACACTCGGTGTACAGAAGGTACCGGGCTGCGGAACCACGATCAAACACTTCGCATGCAACAATCAGGAGGATAACCGTATGGGCTCCGATTCCATCCTGTCCGAGCGTGCACTGCGTGAGATCTATCTGAAAGGTTTTGAAATCGCAGCCAAAGATGCACAGCCGATGTCCATTATGACATCTTACAACCTGATCAATGGTGTGCACGCTGCAAACTGCTACGATACCTGCACGAAAGCAGCGAGAGATGAGTGGGGATTTGCAGGAGCTATCATGACCGACTGGACAACCACCAACGTACAGATCCAGGGCGAGTGTACGGCAGCGGGCTGCATGAGAGCCGGAAATGACATGGTAATGCCGGGTCTGCCGGAGGATCACGAGAACATCAAAAAAGAACTTGCAGATGGAACTCTGACGATGGCAGAACTGAAACGCTGCATCTATAACACGGTAAATATCGTACTGCAGTCCAATATGTACGAGGGCGCAGTCAGCTACCTTGATCAGTTCGATGATCTGGATACCTATCTTGTCGTGAAATAAAAGAAGTGAAAAATATCTTATGGGGATATACAAAAAGCAGGGTTTGAAATGATCGGACATTTCGGTGCGTGAGACATTGGGGGACCCTGAAAAGAGGAAAGAAGTGCCATTCGCAGATGGGGGTCTGCGGAGCAGGCACTTCTTTTACGTATATCGTCTATGAACCGTGAATACATTGACAGTAAGGCAGAAAATAAGGAGGCGCAAAAAGCAAATGAGAGAACGGGATGAGAATGCATATATTCGTTTTTTTGCCCTCTGGTTTGCGGCCGGTATGACCCTCGGTGTACTGCTGCTGCTTACGGCATCCCACACGGGAATGAAGGAGGGAAATAGCGTCCGCCTCTTTCAGGCGGAGGCGTTTTTGGGAAGAAAAATTTCCGCAAAGGCCTGCTTTTCCTATCTTCTAAAGGTACGGTTAGCACCGGCATTTGCGGGACTTCTCTTTGGATTGACGGCAATCGGTGCGTATTTTGCCACTGCTGCCGTTTGGGCATATGGTTTTCTGTGTGGCGTCTTTCTCTCGGCTGCCTATCTGCAGAACGGAATGGCAGGTCTTTTATTCTTTTTTCTGGCTCTTTTTCCGCAGATTTTCCTCTACCTTGCCGCGTTATTTCTGATGGCTGCTGCGTGCAGCCGGATGGCAGAGACGAATCACCTTGCCGGCGGCATACAGAAAAAGGAATATTTTTGCTTTGGCGTGCGCTACTTCTTTGCACTGATCCTGCTTCTGTGGGGTATTCTGCTTGAGAGTTATGTCAATCCGTGGTTTCTTGCGAAAATCCTGTAAAAACGGTCGGAAAAGGGAATTGCATTTTTGAAAAAACGTGTATATAATTAAAAGCATTGTTACCCTTTATCGGGCAGTGAGAGGGAGAAAAAAGCAAAAAGGAAAAAAGCTATGCAGGAAACGATACAGTCATTTACGGACTATCTACAGACGGAAAAGAAAGCGTCAAAAAATACAGAAGTCTCCTATCAGCGCGATCTTCGAAAGCTGGCAGTTTTTTTGAAGGAGCACGGAATAGAAAAACCGGAGCAGATGAATGCAACGGTTTTAAATTCTTATTTATTATATCTGGAGCGGGAACACTTTTCCCCGGCAACGATCTCGCGCAGCATTGCGGCGATTCATATGTTTTGCCAATATGCATGTCAGGAGGGGAAAATGGTATCTGACCCGTCGAAAGCGTTGCAGCCACCGAGGGTTGAGCGGAAAATGCCGGAGATCCTTTCCATCGCAGAGGTCGATCTGCTGCTTCGCCAGCCAAAAACCGACACGCCAAAGGGTATCCGCGACAAAGCAATGCTGGAAATGCTGTATGCGACCGGTATCCGTGTCAGTGAGTTGATCCATTTGAAAACACAGGATGTCAATCTTATGATGGGCTATATCACCTGCCGCGATGAAAAGGAGCGGATCGTTCCGTTCGGCGGACCGGCGAAAAAGGCGTTGGAGCAGTATCTGGGCAGTGCGCGCGCAGCCCTGATGCATGGACGGGAGGATGATGTATTGTTTGTCAACTGCTCCGGAGGTCCGATGAGTCGTCAGGGATTCTGGAAAATTCTGAAATCCTATGCGAAATCCGCAGGCATTACGGCGGATATTACGCCGCATACCCTGCGCCATTCGTTTGCAACCCATCTGCTGCAAAACGGTGCGGACTTAAAGAGTGTCCAGGAGATGATGGGACACGCCGATATTTCGACAACGCAGATGTATCTCCACCTTGGTGTGAATAAGATCCGGGATGTGTACCGGAAGGCACATCCGAGAAAGTAAAGGTGGAACAGAAAAGTAAAACGATAGAAAAACCTCCGCCGCAGACTGGTGAAAAACTGCAGCGAAGGTTTTTGATGTTTTTAGGGTGTTGAGAAAATTTAGCACTCCTCAGCAATATCGTAAATCAGTCGTTCGGTCTGATCCCATCCAAGACACGGGTCGGTAATGGATTTTCCGTAAACATGGGTTCCGCATCCGATTTTCTGATTGCCAGGCTCCAGATAGCTTTCGATCATAACACCTTTTACGAGACTTTCGATATCCTTGTTGCATCGTCTTGTGTGCAGAACGTCTTTGACGATACGGATCTGCTGCTCGTATTTCTTTCCGGAGTTGGAATGGTTGGCATCGATGATGGTAGCCGGGTTTACGAGATGTGTTTCGTTGTATTTCTCCAGCAGAAGCTGAATGTCCTCGTAGTGATAGTTCGGCACGGAGTTGCCGTGCTTGTTGGTCGCACCGCGGAGAATGGTGTGCGCCAGCGGATTTCCGCTTGTCTTTACCTCCCAGGTACGGTAAATAAAGGAGTGGGAGCCCTGTGCGGCAATGACGGAGTTGATCATAACAGAAAGATCACCGCTGGTCGGGTTTTTCATGCCGGCCGGAATGTCGATGCCGGAAACAGTCAGACGGTGCTCCTGGTTTTCTACGGAACGTGCGCCGACCGCAACATAGGAGAGAATATCGGACAGATAGCTCCAGTTGGACGGATACAGCATTTCGTCTGCAGAAGTCAGATCAGTCTCTTCTACTACACGCATATGCATTTTACGCATGGCGATCAGGCCGTGCAGCAGGTCCGGCTTTCCTTCCGGGTCCGGCTGATGAACGATACCTTTGTAGCCTTCACCTGTGGTACGCGGTTTGTTGGTATAGACACGCGGGATGATGATCAGTTTGTCGGATACTTTGTCGGCAACCTTTGCCAGACGGTGATTGTACTCCAGAACAGCGTCTTCGTTGTCTGCGGAGCAAGGTCCTACGATAACAAGAAATTTATCGGAATCCCCGGTAAAGACTTTTGCGATTTCAGCGTCACGCTGTTTTTTGATTTCGGTTGCGCGGGCGCTTAAGGGATATTGTTCCCGGATCTCTGTTGGGGTGGGAAGTTTTCTTACAAATTCAAGGCTCATTTTCGTTCTCCTTTATCTTAGATGCACTTCTTTTCTAGCTGCGGACAGAGGAGCGTTCTTGTGTGCCCCGTCGCAAACTATCTATAAATTATAATACATAACGCGAAGATTGTCGATATTTTTTCGGCGAAAATTCTGTTTCTCTTAAAAAAGATAGAAAAAAGGTATCAATGAACAGCAAATCCGTTTGCAGATTCCCGATGCAGGAACAAAAGTGCCATTGTCATAATGGTAAGTTCACTTGCAAGAATACCATAGAGATAGCCACGGATGCCTAAAACCGGGACGAGAAAAAGAATTGCAAGAATACGAATTACATCTCCGGCAAGGTTCTGGAAAAAAACGAGAGAAGTTTTTCCAAGGCCGTTTAAAATGCTTCCAAGTATCGTTTCCAGATAGAGAAAAGGACTTAAAAATGAAAGGATACGCAGAAAAACGCCGACTTCTTCGTTTTGAAAAAGGAAACGTCCAAGCCACGGACCGAAAAAGAAAAAGGCAAAAACAGCGGAAGTGCCAAGCAGCACACAGAAAGAAATTGTATAACGGATCGTGTCTGATATTTGCTCCGGCGTACCGTCGGCCTGCTGTTTTGCTACGCCGGGCAGAAGCATGACGGACACCGCGTGGGTGATGGCAGATGGAAAAAAGATCATCGGAAGTGCCATACCGGTGAGAATGCCATACTGCGAGAGCGCTGCTTTCCGGGAAAGACCGAAGGTGACCAGACAGCCGGGGAGCAGAGCACTTTCAATGCTGTGGAGGACATTCAGAAGAATACGGTTCAGCGTAAGCGGAAGATTCAAAACGGCAAGCTCTCGGAAGGTATCGTACCAGAGGGTCTTTTCTTTGAAAAAAACAGAAATCGGGCGGTGTTTCTGAGGGGACCTGCTGTGCGAGACGGACAGGCAGGCCATCAGAAAGAGACACGAAAAGAGTTCGCCGGCGGCAGTACCGAATGCAGCGACAGCGGCAGAGGGGAGGCTTGTGGAAAGACAGAAAAGCCAGGCAAGGTAGGAAGCGCCCATGCGCACGAACTGTTCCAAAAGCTGGCAAAAAGAAGGCAGTGCCGTCTGATTCTGGCCAAGATACCATGCCGAGAGACAGTTGTGGATCCCGGAGGGGAGAATGCCGAGTGATAAAATCCGGAGGAGCAGAATCGTCCGCGGCTCAAAAAGAAGCCGTGTTCCGATAAAATCCGCGCTGAAAAAGAGAAAGATGGAGGCGGAGAAGGAAAGTATCACTACAATGCCGCATCCGGCCGCCAGACAGATCTTTGCCCGTCTGGAATCCTTTTTGGCAAGGTACGATGCGACAAAGCGCGAGAGCACCGTCTGCATGCCGCCTGCGCCAAGGGAGAGCATCAGTGCGTAGAGTGGTGTGGCGAGCTGGTAGATACCAAAGGCTTCCGCACCGATCCGGCGCGACAGGAATATTCTATAGAGAAATCCAAGAATTCTGCAGATGATCCCGGACGCGGTCAGGATCAGTGTGCCAAGAAGAAGCGTGTTCTTTCTTGTGATTTTCAGCATGGGATAGACTCCTTTCACGGCATTGCGCAGATAGTCTAAAATATGCGAAAAAACTCCTTGACAGAACCCCGTGATAGGTGCTATTCTGAGTGAGAAATAAATCCGATTAAAACTGTCGGAATTGGAAAACGACAGCACAGGAAAAAGGAGAACCAGGAATGAAATTATCGACCAAAGGAAGATATGGTCTGCGTGCCATGATCGATCTGGCGAGTCACGAAGAAGAGGGTGCAGTGTCCATTGCCAGCATTTCAGAACGCCAGAATATCTCAGAGAGCTATCTGGAGCAGCTGGTGCGTCCGCTTCGAAAAGCCGGATTCATTGAGAGTGTGCGGGGAGCAGGCGGTGGATATGTACTTGCAAAACCGGCAGATTCCATTTCGGTAGGAGATGTTCTCCGTGTGCTGGAGGGCGGACTCGAGGCAGTCACGTGCTCGGTCAATGAAGGCCTAGGCGGCTGCGATGCGGCCGATTTCTGCGTCACGCGTTTTGTGTGGCAGAGGATCAATGAGGGAATTACGAACGCTGTGGATTCCATCAGCCTCGGAGAGCTGGTTCAGCAGAGCCGGCAATTAGAGAAAAACAGAAACAGCGATAGAAATGACAAGGAGTGAACAACAATGATTTATCTGGACAATGCGGCAACAACAAAAACAGCCCCGGAAGTTGTCGAGGCTATGCTTCCTTATTTCAGCGAATACTACGGAAATCCATCCAGTATTTATGCAATTGCAGGAAAAAGCAAAGAAGCCATCACCAAAGGAAGAGAGCAGATCGCAAACGTGCTCGGCGCAAAACCGGAGGAAATTTATTTCACAGCCGGCGGCAGCGAGTCCGATAACTGGGCGTTAAAAGCTACCTTTGAAGCATATAAAAATAAAGGAAACCACATCATCACCACAAAAATCGAGCATCATGCGATTCTTCATACCTGTGAGTATCTGGAAAAAGAGCGCGGTGCGAAAATCACCTATATCGGCGTCGATGAGAACGGCGTTGTCAATCTGGATGAACTCGAAGCAGCCATCACACCTGAGACCATTCTGATTTCCGTTATGGCGGCAAACAACGAAATCGGAACGATTCAGCCGATCAAGGAAATCGGAAGAATTGCAAAAGAACACAATATTTTATTCCACACAGATGCCGTACAGGCATTTGGCCAGATCCCGATCAATGTGGATGAGTGCAATATTGATATGCTCAGTTCCAGCGGTCATAAGATTAACGGACCGAAAGGAATCGGCTTCCTTTACATCCGAAAGGGTGTGAAAATCCGCTCCTTCGTACACGGCGGTGCGCAGGAAAGAAAACGCCGTGCCGGGACAGAAAATGTACCGGGCATCGTAGGATATGGAGTTGCGGCAGAGCGTGCGGCAAGAACTATGGCGGAGCGTACCGCAAAAGAAATCGAAGTACGTGATTATCTGATCAACCGTATTTTAACCGAGATTCCGAACTGCCGTCTGAACGGCGATCCGGTAAAACGTCTGCCGAACAACTGCAACATCAGCTTTGAATTCATCGAGGGAGAGTCCCTTCTGATCATGCTGGATATGAAAGGTATCTGCGCATCCAGCGGTTCTGCATGTACTTCCGGATCCCTGGATCCGTCCCATGTACTGCTGGCCATCGGACTGCCGCACGAGAAAGCACACGGTTCCTTACGTCTGACTTTAAGTGAGGAGATCACAAAAGAGGACGTTGATTTCGTTGTAGAGCAGATTAAAGCGATCGTAGACCGTCTGCGCAGCATGTCCCCGCTGTATGAGGATTACATCAAAAAACAGCAGGGTAAATAAGTTTAAAAAAATAAGACAGTCCATCCAGAAAGCCGGTACAGAAAAATTCAGGTAAAAGCTGTGCCGGAGGAGGACTGCTTTGAAATAGTTCAGGAGGAAGAATAACAATGTACAGTGAAAAAGTAATGGATCATTTCCAGCATCCGAGAAATGTAGGAGAAATTGAGAACGCAAGCGGTGTAGGTACCGTTGGAAATGCAAAATGCGGCGATATCATGAGAATGTATCTCGACATCGACGATAACGGCATCATTCAGGACTGCAAATTTAAAACCTTCGGCTGCGGCGCCGCTGTTGCAACCAGCAGTATGGCTACTGAATTAGTAAAAGGAAAGACGGTTCAGGAAGCAATGGAAGTTACCAATAAGGCAGTTATGGAAGCACTCGACGGACTTCCGCCGGTCAAAGTTCACTGTTCTCTGCTTGCAGAAGAAGCAATTCACGCTGCACTCTGGGATTACGCAGAGAAACACCACATCAAGATCGAAGGTCTTGCAAAACCGAAGTCTGATATCAGCGAGGGCGAGGAAGAGGAAGAATACTAAGTATGGGAAAAAAGAAAGTAGTCGTTGGAATGTCCGGCGGCGTAGATTCCTCGGTGGCAGCGTATCTCCTGAAAAAAGCAGGATACGATGTCATCGGGGTGACCATGCAGATCTGGCAGGATGAGGCCGAGACAGTCCAGGAGGAAAACGGGGGCTGTTGCGGCCTTTCTGCTGTTGATGATGCAAGGCGCGTGGCACAGGTGCTGGACATTCCGTATTATGTCATGAACTTCAAAAAAGAGTTCCGTGAGAACGTCATGGACTATTTCACGAACGAATATCTCTGCGGCAGAACACCGAACCCGTGTATCGCCTGCAACCGCTATGTGAAATGGGAAGCGTTGCTTCAGCGCAGTCTTTCTA
>ERZ779875.1713-NODE-1713-length-13533-cov-2.548227_pt1 | contig 13533 bp, 9 predicted proteins | sample MGYA00511246_ERZ779875 | MGnify/ENA primary metagenome ERZ779875 (study PRJEB29588, sample SAMEA2155093) | human gut metagenome | biome: human gut; feature: human-associated habitat; material: faeces | place: Denmark | collected 2008/2010 ... | reverse complement strand
GTCGAGGTCAGCCGTCATATTTCCGTTGGAGTCGTAAAAATAATCGAGTCCGTTATGATTATAGTCCCGATATTCTTTCATGTCGTATCGCCCCTGTTCTCCCACCATATCGGTAATCTCTACTACCCTATTCCCTTCATAAAACCAGTTCATCTCGTCTATCATTCCGCCCCTTCCCCCATTGCGATACAAATTTACCATATTACCATGCTTGTCATATTCATATTCGACATGATAACGGCCGCTGGAAAAATCACTGCCTGTCACCGAATAGGCCGAAGCTTGCCGGTCGTAGGCATCATAAGTGAAGCGATAGCCGTTCACAATCGTGTCGGTATCGGTGCGATATGTCCAATTCATCGCCGATATATTTCCGTTATAACGAACTTTCCCATAGTTTCCCATAAAGCTTTCGTAATACAAATTCTGTACAAAATCGACATCTTCTATCCGAGTGATCCAACCCTGCAAATTATACCGATATTTAGCATGCGTCAGTCCTCCGTCGATACTTTTGCTGGATATCCGTCCCAACTCGTCGTATTCATATATCCAATCGGTAGACAAAGAGTCGTTAACCGCATAATCGGTGCGGGTGAGGCGTCCCGAGCGGTCATAAGTATTTTCTACGGACTCCGATACCGATAAACGCCCCCGGGAATCCAAATGTTCCGTGTATGATTTAAGAATATTTCCCGAAAGGTCGCATTGAGCATAAGTCATTTCATAATCACCCGATACATGCCGAGTGCGTGTCTGTACGGGATTTCCATATTCATCGTAATAATAAACGGTAATCGCATATTTGCTCCTGTCCGTCAAGTCGAACACCTGCGTCCCGGTCAGCAAACCTTTGGCCGAGGAATAAGCCGCACCATATCCCTCCTTACTCCGATAGGCAAGCTGCGAAGCTGCCGTCCCCTCGATGTACAAAAAAGAATAGTCGTCGTAATAATTGACCGTGAGCAACCGGTAATCATTGGCGGCAGGCAGCAGAATCCTGAGGGTATAACCCATACCCGGCCACGCAGTATAACTATCGGCACGTTCCTCGACAAACAATTTTTCTTTACAATACTGGCGCAAGTCTCCGGGGCTGCGAAGCGGATTCGCCTCATAAGTATACAGCACTCGGGAGAGGGCATCATATTTGGTTATGGTCCAGAGACTTTCGCTCTGTTGATTGCCGTCCTGACTCATGACCAACCGATTAGCCCTATCGTAAATCATCTGTATCGATTTACAACCGGGCAAACGCTTCCCTATGCAGTTCCCCCGGTCGTCGTATTTATAGAGATAGGCATACTGTTGCAAAAGAGTGTGGCTGTCGGGATAATTGCCGGTATTATACATTCCGTCCACAGCCATCGGGGGCAGTACGTAGCACAGCCTGCCGTGGTCGTCATAAATGTAGTAAGTGTCATAACCGTTTCCCTGACGGGTCATAACCACTCGACCCGATTTATCGGTGAAACTCTCTTGCCAAATTCCGTCCTCGTCGGTTTCGCGAGTAACATAAAGAGCACCCGGGGTATACCGCCCCACTCGTTGTACCCCATCGGACGAAATTCGGAAAAGAACGACCTCTCCTGCCGTATTGCACCGATATGCAGCAGTCTTCGGGTGAGCGTTCCAAACAGCTCCGGGATTTTTCACACCGACTGTCCGGCTCAACGGTGAGTTTTCGTACAAAGTCTCCCGATAGAGATATGTGTCTCCATAATAACTTTGAGCCGTCTGCCCGTATGTAGAAGGATTCACATAACAGCCGTTGTTCCCCGATACGGGTGTGGGAAGCCCTTGACGATATTCTCTCCCGGCCTCGTCGTAACTAACCGTGGACAGCAGGTCGGCGCCCGTTGCCGTGAAACCCACTCGGGAAGTCTGTTCGGGACGACCCAGCCCGTCATAATAGACCACGGTCGCAAGCGCCTGCGAAGCCCCTTCGGCAGTTATCCGGCCGTCCTCTATATTCGCCGACGTACTACCGCCGGGAAGAACGACCTCCACGATATAATTCTTTTCAGACGACAAACTCAAAGGAATATCGACGGCAGCCGACACTATCGCCGACATGGGTGACAAAAAGAGTATAGACAAACTCATTGAAAAGCGGAGGGGTCTTTTCATAGTATCGTGATTTTGTGTCTCTCCGTAAATTTATGCTTTTTTTTACATTTCCCCAAATATTTCACGCTTTTTTTTCATGCCTCGGCTCCAAACGACTGTTTTAACCCTCTTCAAACAAAATTCGGGAATTATTTTCGAGGAAAGCCCCATGAAACACATTCCCCCTATGCATAGCACGAAAGCCGACTCTTCCCATTATCCGGGAATCACCCTTCTCCGAACAATCGCACAGCATTGGCCGTGGTAGCCTCCTCTACCTCGGCAGTCGTAATATCCAGAATTTCGGCTATTCGCTTCGCCATATAAGGCAAATACGAAGGTTCGTTCCGTTTGCCTCGATAAGGCACGGGAGCCAAATACGGAGCATCGGTTTCGAGCAATATACGCCCGATGCCCACTTCTCGTACCATATCTTCAAGATGAGCGTTCTTGAAAGTAACGATGCCGTTTATCCCGAAATAATAGTCACCGGTTCCCCTCAGCAGACGCACCTGTTCGGCCGACCCCGTGAAACTATGGAATACCCCTCGGAATGCCGGCACTCTGCCCGACTGCAACAGAGCCGATATTTCGTCGAATGCCTCCCGGCAATGAATAATCACCGGCAAACCCGACTCTGCCGCCCACCCCGTTTGCATCACAAAAGCCTCTTTCTGCTCCTCGGCATAGGTCTTATCCCAATACAAATCGAGCCCTATCTCGCCCACGGCGCAATACTCCCCGGAGAAAAGCAGCTCTCTCACCTGTCCAAGCCGCTCCCGATAATCGTCCTCCACCGACGTGGGGTGTAGCCCCATAGCCATACGGCAATAACCGGGAAACAAATCGTTCGTGGCATGCATGGCTTGCACCGTGTCGAAATCGACATTGGGCAATATCACTCGTTCGACTCCCGCTTCACGGGCGCGGCGCACCACCTCGACACGGTCTTCGTCAAACTCTTCCAGATAAATATGCGTGTGAGTATCAATCATCTTCGGGTCGTTTTTCTCCACTGCGGTAATAATATACTACGCCGTAAGCCCGGCAACGGTTCAAACGGATTTCGGCAGGGAGATCGGCGTAATACGTTTCCACCTGATTCCACAAATCCAAGATAATCCGGTCCGCCTCCTCGCGCAAGGCATCCAATCCCGACTGGGAACGAGTCGTATTCAGTTTATAATTCTGTTGTTCCCGATAGGCTTCCTTGAAAATATCGTAATGCACGGTCACTTTCGCGATCGTAGGGTTATAAATAGGTGCGCCTCCGTGCGACACCCGTTCGCGTTCCCCCTCGATGAGACGTTCTCCCCAAACGAGAATGTGCTTCTCGCCGGTCAGCTCGGGCACGGCAAAATCTTCGGGGGCGAGCCCGTAAAACAATTTGTGTTCCTTACGCACCTCGTTACGCAACACTGCCAAATTAAGCACCTGTATGAAATGCGAGATGTACAACCGGGCCGTCTTCAAATGCGACTGATATTGTCGGTTGGCCTCGGCCTGAGCCGTATAGCAATACTGGAACTGCTCGACGGCACTTTTGAAACGTCTCAAAAGAGCGCGGGCCTCGTTCAGCGTTTTATACGAAGCCGCCTGCTTGTCCACATCGCACTCGTGCTCCATCGCCACCGCTTTTTCGAGAGCGGCAAGGCGGGCTTTGTCTGTATTCGGTAACCGGCGGTAAGGCATTGTTTCTGAAAAATTTTAGTGATCTCGTTTTATCAATGAATTCGCCAAATCGTATAAAGGCTGCTTTGCCGCTTCGTCCACTCCGATTTGCCGCAAAGCCTCTATCGCCCGACGACTGTATTCGTCGCCCTGCCGCAGACACAAATCGCCTGCACCGACTCGGTCGTACAACGCCGTCACAGCAGCTATCTTCTCGGAAGGATCGTATTCGGCTGCGCTCAACCAGCGGGACAACTCCTCGGCATCTTTCCCTTCGACCCGTTGCCGGGCATTGATGAGCATATACGTTTTCTTGTTATTCAGAATATCGCCTCCTATCTTTTTCCCGAAACGGGCAGGGTCGCCATACACGTCCAACCAATCGTCCTGCAACTGGAACGCCAGTCCCAAAGACTCGCCGAAACGATAGATACAATCCGCATCCGTCTCGCTCGCTCCGCCTATAATCGCCCCTATCTTCAACGCTCCTCCCAACAGCACGGCTGTTTTCAAGCGAATCATCTCGATATATTCCGCTTCGGTCACATCGTCCCGACGCTCGAATTCCATATCGTATTGCTGACCCTCGCAAATTTCAAGAGCCGTTTTCAGGAACAACTCGACGACAGCCCCCGTGTGCGGAGCTTCCGTGCGGGCGATATAACGGAAAGCGATGATCTCCATGGCATCGCCCGAAAGTATGGCCGTATTCTCGTCCCACACCTTATGCACCGTAGGTTTACCACGGCGCACGTCGGCTTTGTCCATCACATCGTCATGCAACAGCGTAAAGTTGTGAAACACTTCCAACCCCACCGCCGCATTCAATGCCCGACGATAATCGCCCGCAAACATCTCGCAGGCAAGCAGCGTCAACAACGGCCTCACGCGCTTACCGCCCAACGACAACTCATAACGCACGGGAGCATACAATCCATCGGGTTCGGCGGCATATTCTATCTTCGAAAGTTCAGCTTCTATCGCGTCGAAATATCTTTGCAGTTTTTCCATAAACTACTTGAAAATTTTTATGTTTTACATAGAACAGAGTTCAAAATTAACGATTTCCATCGAGCCGAGCAAACATAACTCACAATATAATACGAATAAAGTTCCGATACAAACTCGTTCCGCCACATACTTTATTGCCCTTTTTCCCGTTAATAAATCATCGGGAACCATTCTGCCGAAAGCAAAATTCAATCACGCGACCTTCTGCCGACCGGGAATTTTGGCTATCTTTGAAACCCGAAAACAATTATGACACATACGTTTCGATATATAACGGTTCTTCTGGCGACTGTCACTACATGCTTCGCCGGGAGGGGACAAGAGGGGAAAAGCTCGTTCGACTTTCTCAATATCCCCACCTCTACCCACGCCTATACGTTGGGAGGAACCAATATATCCGTCATCGACGAAGATATAAACCTCGTCAATCAAAACCCGGCTCTGATGGGACCCGAATCGGATTTGCAACTCGGGCTGAACTACATGAAATACGTCGGGGGAATCAATCTGGCGGGAGCCACTTTCGGAAAGGCGGCCGGAGAACGGGGAGCATGGGCGGCCGGCATACAATACTACGGGTATGGCAAAATGAAAAGTGCCGACGAAACCGGCGTGATCACCGGTGAATTTTCACCCAAAGACATCGTTTTCAACGGTATCTACGCCCACGACATCACCACGACCTTGCGGGGCGGAGTCAATGCCAAAGTCATCTACTCCTCCTACGAACAATACACCTCTTGGGCGCTTGCCGTCGATCTCGGCCTCAACTATTACAACGCCGACAACGACCTCTCGCTCTCGCTGGTAGCACGCAATCTGGGTGGACAAATCAAACGTTACAACGACACATTCGAACGCATGCCGTTCGATTTGCAGATAGGCTATACGCAAAGCCTCGAACATGCGCCCATACGGGTGTCGGTCACCGCTCGTAACCTCACAAGGTGGAAACTTCCCTATCACGCCATCGAAAGCAGCTCTTACACCGGGGGCGACGAAATCGTCGAAAAAAGCGGATTCGTGGACAACCTTTTCCGCCACCTCATTTTCGGCGTGGAGTTCCTGCCCACCGACCGCATTTACATCGGAGTGGGGTACAACTACAAAACCCGCACCGACATGCGCACCGCTCACCGTAACTTTCTCTCCGGATTCAGCATAGGCGGTGGAATCAAAGTCCGCATGTTCGGCATAGGTGTCGCCCTCGCACAACAACACACGGGAGCGACCACGCTCATGGTCAACCTCTCGACCAATCTTTTCGAATTCAAAAAATAAACGCTTATGAATAAACCTGAACCTCGGATAATCATCGCCGTCGACGGCTTCTCTTCGTGTGGGAAAAGTACGATGGCGAAAGCTCTTGCCCGGAACATAGGCTACATATATATCGACAGTGGCGCGATGTACCGCGCCGTCACCCTCTACTGCCTCGACCACGGTCTCATCGACGGCGACACGGTCGATACCGATACGCTGAGGTCCCTCATGGACGACATTCAAATCGATTTCCGCCCCGATTCCGAAACGGGTATGACACACACATTTCTAAACGGAATCGACGTAGAGCGTGAAATTCGCTCCATGCGAGTATCCGATAAGGTAAGCCCCGTTAGTGCCATACCTTTCGTGCGCACGGCTATGGTTGCCGCACAGCAAAAAATGGGCGAACGGAAAGGTATCGTCATGGACGGGCGCGATATAGGCACGACCGTATTCCCCCATGCTGAACTGAAAATATTCGTCACGGCCTCGGCGGAGACTCGGGCACAACGACGTGTCGACGAACTGAGGGCGAAAGGTGTCGATGTCGATTTCGACGAAGTGGTCGCCAACATCAACAAACGCGACCTCATCGACCAGACCCGTAAAGAAAGCCCTTTGCGCAAAGCCGAAGATGCCATAGAGCTCGACAATTCCCACATGACAATCGCCGAGCAGGACGCATGGCTCATGACCCGGTACAGAGAAACCGTCGACAAACTTCGATAATCACCCGCAAAGGTAGAAAGGAGACAGGTTATGGCACGCATAGAAATAGACGAACATTCGGGTTTCTGCTTCGGTGTAGTCACGGCTATCCGCAAAGCCGAAGAAGAACTCGACCGCACCGGACGGCTCTACTGCCTCGGCGACATCGTACACAACAGCAACGAAGTGGAACGACTCAAAGCCAAAGGGCTCATCACCATAGACCACGGGCAACTCAAACAGTTGCACGACGTGAAAGTATTGCTGCGAGCCCACGGCGAACCTCCCGAAACCTACCGAATCGCCGCCGAGAACAACATCGAAATCATCGATGCCACCTGCCCCGTCGTGTTGCAACTGCAACGTAAAATCAAAACCGCATACGATTCCAACCCTCCCGGAGAGGCGCAAATCGTTATCTACGGCAAAACCGGACACGCCGAAGTCAACGGACTGGTGGGACAGACCCACGGCAAAGCCGTCGTCATCGAGGGGGACAAAGACCTCGACAAGATAGACCTCCGCAAAAAACTGTTGCTCTATTCCCAGACAACCAAGTCGGTAGAAGGCTTCCGCCACATCGTCGACGAGATAAAACAGCTGAAACCCGACGGACAATTCGAATCGTTCGACACCATCTGTCGGCAAGTCGCCAACCGCATTCCCAATATCAGGGAGTTTGCCCGCCGACACGACCTTATCCTGTTCGTTTGCGGGAAAAAGAGCTCCAACGGACGGGTGCTTTTCGGAGAATGCCTGCAAGTCAATCACCAATCCCGACTCGTTTCCGACATCAGTGAAATAGACCCCACATGGCTCGAAGGAAAAGAGAGCATAGGTATCTGCGGAGCTACCTCCACCCCCCGCTGGCTCATGACCGAAGTCCAAGAATACATAACCCGGTTATTGGAAACGACCGGCTCTACCGCCACCCGATGACCGACCGTATTTCTGTGAATACCCAAAAGCAAGCATAATCCGGCTCAGCCCGGATAAGTTTACTCCGATACTTTATACAAAAATAGATTCTACCCCTGCCTTTCATTTTGGTAAATAGTTTATCAAAATGAAAGGCATTTGCGCTCCGAAAAAACCGACTATCGCCATAATAATCAACAATTTAATCATATCCCCACAAAAATGGTCTGCCATTTGTCGTGTAAGAGATATGAAACTCTACATCATATCAAACAGACTGCCGGTCAAGGTAAGCGAAAAAAACGGAACGTTTTCATTCACCCGAAGCGAAGGCGGACTGGCAACGGGGCTCGATTCTCTTCAAACTGCTTACGAAAAGCATTGGATCGGGTGGCCGGGAATTTGTGTGGATAATGATAGCGACAAACAAGCGATCGGGGAAAAATTGGAAGAACTAAACTTTCACCCCGTATTCCTGTCCGACACCCAGATAAAAAATTATTACGAAGGTTACAGCAACAGTACCATCTGGCCGCTGTGCCACTATTTCTTTGCCTATACATTGTACAAGGACACTTTCTGGCAAGCCTACCGAGAAGTAAACAAGCGATTCTGTGAAACCATCTGCCGGCTGATAAGCCCCGAAGATAAAGTGTGGGTACAGGATTATCAACTGATGTTATTGCCCGGTATGCTTCGAGAAGCCGTTCCCGACTTGTGCATAGGCTATTTTCATCACATACCTTTCCCGTCCTATGAACTCTTCCGCATATTGCCCGAACGAGCCGAGATTCTCAAAGGTCTGTTAGGAGCCGATTTCATAGCTTTTCACACTCACGACTACATGCGGCACTTTATCAGTGCGGTAGAACGCGTGCTGCGCATGAATTTCAAATTGGACGAAATACAGTTAGGCAATCGGGTCGTACGAATAGATGCCCTTCCTATGGGGATTAATTACGACCTGTACCACAATGCTTCTACACAACCGGAAGTCCGTCAAGCGGTCGACCGCACGAGAAAACTGTTCGGAGATCACAAGTTGATTCTCTCCGTGGACCGCCTCGATTACAGTAAAGGAATCCTGCACAGGCTGCGAGGCTTCGCCGCCTTCCTCGAACATCACCCCGAATATCATGGCAAGGTCGCTTTGGCTATGATCATAGTCCCCTCGCGCGACCACGTAGGCAGTTACGCCCAATTAAAGACCAAAATAGACGAAGAAATAGGCTCCATCAACGGGGCGTATTCTACGATGGATTGGACTCCGGTATATTATTTCTATCACGGATTTTCTTTCGAGGAACTGACAGCCATGTACCACATGGCCGACATAGCGCTTGTGACCCCCCTCCGGGACGGAATGAACTTGGTAGCCAAAGAATATGTAGCCGCCAAAAGCGAAAATCCCGGTGTATTGATTCTCAGCGAAATGGCAGGAGCAGCCGTCGAATTGACCGACGCTCTGTTAATCAATCCCAATGACACGGGACAAATCGAACGGGCAATTTGTCAAGCATTGGAAATGCCCGTAGAGGAACAGTTGCGACGGCTGCAAAACATGCAGAAAATCATCTCGACCCAAACCGTCGACAAATGGGCTGCCGACTTTACCGACGAGTGGAACGATATTTGCCGCAAGAACATCTCCTTCCGCAAAAAACAGATTACAGCAAACGCGATAGGCACTATCAAACAAGAGTACAATAGAGCGAAAAAACGGCTCATTCTTTTGGACTACGACGGAACATTGGCGGCTCTCAAACCCCGCCCCGAAGATGCCGAGCCGACACCCGAACTCATAGAAACGCTACAAAAACTTTGTGAAGACTCCGACAACCACATCGTTATCAATAGCGGGCGCGATCATTTCACATTGGAAAAATGGCTGGGGAACCTTCCGGTCTCGATAGCTGCGGAGCACGGAGCATTCTATCGGGAAAACGGGCTATGGCACAAAAACATCAACAAACCGGTATGGAGCGCAGGTTTGTTATCTATCCTCAAACTATTCGTAGCGAAAACACCCCGTTCGCGTCTGGAAGTCAAAGAAACCGCCATCGCATGGCACTATCGGGAAAGCGATGCTTGGCTGGGAACTTTGCGAGCCCAACAATTAGCCAACGAACTTGTTTCTATCTGTATACAACAGAAATTGCAAATCATTCAGGGAGACAAAGTGATCGAAATAAAATCGCCCGATTACAACAAAGGCTCGGAAGTTTCCCGCCAACTCAAAAAAGAATATTACGATTTTATTCTGGCTATCGGCGACGACACCACCGACGAAGATATGTTCAAGGCCCTGCCCAAAAATGCGGCAACCATAAAAGTGGGTTACGTCTCCGAAACCGCCAGATACAACTTGCCATCGCAGGAACAAGTCCTCCCCTTGTTGCAAACATTGGTAAATATTTCGGGCGAGTCATCGACCAACGATAAAGTCCGAAAAGGATTGAACTCCGCATTACATTTCTTTAAAGAACTACTAAACTTAAAATAAAACCGATGAATAACCTCAACTATGGTGTAATTGGAAACTGCCGGACGGCAGCGCTCATATCGGAAAAAGGGAATATCGAATGGTTGTGTTTCCCCGACTTCGATTCGCCCTCTATCTTCGCGGCACTGCTCGATAGGGACAAAGGCGGTTGTTTCGGATTCGAAGTGTCGAACGAATACCGCATCTCGCAATCTTATGTACCTCATACCAATATACTATCCACCCATTTCTCTTCCGACGAAGGAGAATTTGTCGTGCTCGACTTCATGCCGTGCTACCGTTCCTATGAAAAAGAGCACTATCTGCCCGCAGAAATATATCGTTATATCCGTTGGATAAAAGGGACACCCCGGTTTAAAGTAAATTACAATCCGGCTCCCGATTATGCGCGGGGAAAAGTCATACACAACATTACCGACGAATACATCGAAACTTATTGTTCGTCCGAGAACAAAGACCGACAATACCTATACTCTTCCCTGTCTTTACAAGATATCGAACAAAAAAAGGAAATCACGCTCCAACAAGATGAATTTTTCCTGCTGTCATACAACGAAAAGGTAATTCCGATAGACATCGAACGGGAAAAGCTCGAATATTGCCGCACACTGGTCTATTGGCTCAACTGGACGAACCGGACTAAAAAATACTCGCTCTACAACGACGTTATAGAACGAAGTCTATTAGTATTGAAGTTAATGTCTTATTACAACGGAGCCGTATTGGCGGCACTCACTACGAGCCTGCCCGAAACCGTCGGCGACGTCCGCAACTGGGACTATCGTTTTTGTTGGTTGAGAGATGCATCCATGTCCATCGAGACCCTCTTCCAAATCGGGCATGCAGGAGCGGCTCGCAGATTTATGAAATTCATTCAATCCACCTTCGTCGCCAAGCACGAGTCTTTTCAAATCATGTATGGCATTCGCGGAGAAAGGCAATTAAAAGAAATCATTCTGGACCACCTCGACGGATATAAAAACTCCAAACCGGTGAGAATAGGAAACGATGCCTATCACCAAAGGCAAAACGACTCGTTCGGTTATCTCATGGACTTGATCTACCAATACTATCGACTCATGCCGGGGACGTTAGACGAGATAGAAGACATGTGGGAAATGGTGAAGAGTATTCTCGCCACAGTCGAAGAGGAATGGAGAGAACCAGACAAAGGAATCTGGGAAATCAGGGGGGAAAGCCAGCATTTCGTCTCTTCGAAAGTAATGTGCTGGGTCGCTTTGGATCGGGGAACGAAAATCGCCAATATGCTAAAAAAATACAAATATATCGAACGCTGGCAGAAAGAAGCCGACAAGATAAAAACCGATGTGATGACTCACGGCTGGAAAGAAAAAATCCACAGTTTTTCCCAGACCTACGAAAACACGGCCTTAGATTCCTCCCTGCTCCTCATGGAACCTTACGGCTTCATCGAAGCGAACGACATTCGTTATCACCAAACAGTGAAAGCCATAAAAAAAGCGTTGTTACACAAAGGCTTGATGTACCGGTACAACAGCAAAGACGACTTCGGACTGCCCTCCTCGGCATTCACGATATGCACCTTTTGGCTCGTGAGGGCTCTTTTCGTCATAGGAGAAAAAGAAGAGGCCCGCTGTCTGTTCGACGAAATACTGAAATGCTCCAATCACTTAGGTCTGTTCAGCGAAGATTTGGACTTCGACACCAAAGAACAATTAGGGAATTTCCCCCAAGCCTATTCCCATCTGGCTCTGGTAAACACGGCCATTCTATTTGCAGAAGAAGACAAGAAATTATCGTTCATTCGACCCTAAAAAACAGAAAAGAGGCGGTATTACGAAAACATTTCTTCACAATATCGTCATCTCTACTGTACCGGTATTTGACTTTTAATTTCTATATTTGCCCAAAAAGCAAAAATAGGAGAAGGTGCAGCATAAAATTAGCGCAAGCTCTTTTTTCTACATTCACCTTTCACTATCTTTGCTACCAATTAAACAATATAGGTTATGTCGCAAATTAAATGTGTAGGTATTTTAACTTCCGGTGGCGATGCTCCCGGAATGAATGCGGCCATTCGCGCGGTAACTCGTGCAGCCATCTACAACGGATTCGAGGTAAAAGGTATTTATCGAGGTTATAAAGGTTTGATTACGGGAGAAATAACCCCTTTCAAAACGCAAAATGTAAGTAACATCATACAGTTGGGAGGTACGATATTGAAGACAGCCCGCTGTCAGGAATTCAAAACGCCCGAAGGACGAAAAGTCGCTTACGACACACTCGTCAAAGAAGGCATAGATGCCCTTGTCGTAATCGGAGGAGACGGAACATTGACCGGTGCGCGCATTTTCGCCACCGAATACAACTATCCCATCGTAGGATTGCCGGGAACGATAGACAACGATCTCTATGGAACCGACACCACGATCGGATACGATACGGCACTGAACACCATTATGGATGCCGTCGATAAAATACGCGATACCGCAACGTCCCACGAAAGACTTTTCTTTATCGAAGTCATGGGTCGCGATGCCGGATTCCTCGCTTTGAACGGAGCCATCGCTACGGGAGCCGAAGCAGCTATTATTCCGGAGATTTCGACCGAAGTGGACCAACTCGAAGAACTCATCAAGAACGGATTCCGCAAATCGAAAAACAGCAGTATCGTGTTGGTAGCCGAAAGCCCCATCACCGGTGGAGCCATGCACTTGGCAGAACGGGTACAGAAAGAGTACCCGCAATACGATGTCCGCGTAACTATTCTGGGACACATTCAACGGGGAGGTTCACCCACGGCGCACGACCGCATTCTGGCCAGCCGCATGGGTTCGGCCGCCATCGATGCCCTGCTCGAAGATCAACGTAATGTCATGATCGGTATCCGCAACAACGAAATAGAATATATTCCTTTCAATAAAGCTATCAAAAACGACAAACCCATAGATCGCGAATTGCTCAACACGTTGAGAAAACTCTCGATCTAATCACGGGGAACAAAAAATTTCATTGCACGGGGCTGCCTGATTTTATTCCATCAAGCAGCCCCGGTTTTATTGGGAAAAGACCGACCTACACCCTCACCCGGTCCGATGGGTCGAGCAACTTGTAAAGCAAGAAAAATTCTGGCTTGGTAGAAATTCAGAAGTGATTTTTATGCAGCTAACTCCTCTCTCCCCCTGCCGTGTCCCGTGGCATTACGGGGTGTTTTGCACAGTAAAATAGGGAGAAAAACTGCTTTTCAATCCTCTCCCCCTGTGTTCCTACAAGGAATATAGGGGGAGTGCCCGTAGGGCGAGGGGGTTAAAAAGACAGAGGGGTTAAAAAACATCGGCAGCGACAGGAACAAAATCAAGGATCCC
>ERZ779875.1702-NODE-1702-length-13604-cov-3.828032_pt1 | contig 13604 bp, 11 predicted proteins | sample MGYA00511246_ERZ779875 | MGnify/ENA primary metagenome ERZ779875 (study PRJEB29588, sample SAMEA2155093) | human gut metagenome | biome: human gut; feature: human-associated habitat; material: faeces | place: Denmark | collected 2008/2010 ... | reverse complement strand
TTCCCGCCGACCAGACAAAGCCATGAGAAACTTTTTAAAATTACTTGCATTTTTTCAGTAAAGCAGTTATAATTTTTATATATGATGTTAAGGTTCAAATATGTTTGTCCTCAAAGCTTTTATTAATATTATCATCTTCCAAACAGTCCCGACATAGAAGATGACTGCGAATTAAGCTTAGCAAGTGCTGACTCCATAGCTGAGAACTTACTATAGTAGTAATCTTCCCATGTTGATACCTTTGATTCAGCATCACTTATCTTTGTATTGTATTCTGAATACTGTGTATTCATCTGCTTATCATTGTAAATCGTGTATGCACTGCTTACAGATGATGATGCCATCTTGTTACCAAGATCAGTATATACCTTGGTACATAACTGTGAGAAGAATGAAACTACTGTCTCAGGATCACTTGCAATAGCTGCTCTTAGCTTATCTTCGTTTCCTGATGTAGTTGTATCATCCTTATCACCATCTATATGGTACACACCCTTTTCGTTCTCGCCTGATGCGAAATATCCGAGTGTTGATATACCAAAGCTTGACAGAGCATAGCTCTTGCCATTAATAATAAATGATGATGCCATATCATTCTTTAATGTATTGGCAACACTGTTTAGTGTATCATCTTTTCTAAGAAGCGAATCCTTAATCTTTGTCTCCCACTTCTCAACCTCTGTATCAGACATAGCATCCTTTTCTTCATCTGTTAAAGGTTCATATCCCTTAGAGCTGTCTGCGTTATAAGCCTCATCCATAGACTTGATAAGCTTGTTGTACTCTGTGAACATGTCCTTGATAGACTTGTATATAGCATCTACATCTGTGTCCGTTGTTATAGTAACTGATTCATCGCCCTTTGTTTCTGCTGTAGCCTGGATAGTAAGACCATTAATAGAGAATGTGCTTGTATTGTTAGTAAACTTCGCACCATTAAGCTCTATCTCTGCATCTACTCCTACTATTCGCACTGCACCTACAGAATCTGAATATTCTCCTGCTTTAGCATTGCCATTAGCATCTACCATCTTAGAATACATCTCATAGCTATTCTTAGCTTTAGCCTGATACTGGCTTGTAAGTTTAGCTTTAGTCTCTGCATTTCTACTGTCAACTGTTGCCTGTATATCAGACACACCAGATGCTGAATCTGTCTCTTTCAAAGCTGTTACAGTTGTCTTACCATCTTTTTCTTCTATATTGACATACTGCTTGTTCTTATATTCGGTCATTGTGTTTTTAGCTTCAGTATAGTTCTCGATGTCACTTACGTAACTGCTTATTGATGTCTTAAGATTGTCATATTTCTTCTTATCCTCTTCACTGAGTTTGGATACATCGAAATTGCCATCATCACCCTTATATGCAGCATTCTGTTCTATAGCCGACAGAGCATCTTTAGCATCTTTTAATAAAAGATTAGCCCTTTCTTCTGGTGTCTTATCCTTATATACTTCTGTATCAGCATCTGATGCAGTATATTTTTTTGTGAAAGAATCTACTATCGAACTAGCTTTAGAATATGTAGCAAGTCTCTCTTTCGCAACTGCATCAAAGTTAGTCTTAGCACTTTCATACGCTGTATTGATGATATCGTCTAACTCTGCTGTGTATGTATCTGTATCTGCATTATAATACTTAGCCCACTTAGCATACTCAGCCTGTGATGTCTTATCATTCGTGTATAATCTAAGATTACGCAGTGAATCCATTCCTGCACTATCGTTAGCTACTAATGCGAAATCTCCATCTTTACCAGACGTCTTCGAACTAATAAAGAACCTCTGGTTATTCTCATCAAAGCTAGCCTGTACACCAGCATCCTTTAACTTTACAACGAACTGGTTTACAGTCATATCCTCTGTCAGCTCTATATTAGTACTCTTGCCATCTACTGATAGTGTAACACTTCCCTGTGATGTGCTTCCTGTTATGTCAGACAACTTAGATGAACCTGTAATATTAGCTTTGCCATCCTTCACTGTACCACCTGTAAGGTAACCTGATGATGCAAGCTTCTTTACCTTAAGCTTCTGTGTACCTGCAACCGCACTTGAGCTTGCTGTTACTGTAGCTACCGTTGAGTTAGATACTGTTGACTTCTTAAGGCTGTATGCGTTAGATAATCTTCCTGCTGACAGCTTTCCACTATAGAAGCTATATATACTTGTATTCATAGTCTTCCATTTTTCCTGCTTCCATGAAAGCTTTGTCTGTGCTTTGACAAGATTATCTTTTTTTAGCTTATATCCTGATACAAGTGCAGATACAAGTGTCTCTGTATCCATACCTGAAACCATACCCGATAATCTGATTGGCATATTATTCCTCCATTCTTATATATTTCTTCATAACATTATGTAATTCTTTATCTCTTCTCATCCACAAGTATACCAGCAAGCTCCCATGCCTTGGCAAGCATCTCAAGTGCCTTTTCTGATGGTATCTCCTTGATAACTTCATCTGTATCCTTATCCTTAATCTTAATCGTAATACGGTTAGTTGGCTCGTTGTATCCGAACTCTGCTACTGTATTATGATTGATAACCTTCTGAATATCTTTAAGTTTCTGCATAGAAGCTTCTTTCTGTTCTTCCTGCTGCTTAAAGCTTGATTCCGCACCACTGTTGCCATTGTTACTGCTGTTGCTGTCTGCATTAGCTCTCTGTGATGTACTCATCTGCATAACTGCAGCTATATGTGCTGCGTTGTTTACTGAATCCTGTGAATTATTAGTTTCTGCTGCTGGTGCTGCACTAACCTTGTTAACCTGTGCAGCCTGCGTTGCGTGGCTCTGATAAGCTGCCTGGCCACTTATCTTCTCAATTCCCATTATCTTTCACCTCCGTGTGCGTATACATATACGAGTGACAGCTTTTCCACATCACCCATACAATCGTCATAAATATATCAAACCTTATGCCCTGCTAAGAAATCCTTTTCTTTGCATACTGGTCATTAGTTTCTATTTCTTATATCGGCAATACATGTAAAAATATAATACCTGCCTTTTTATTTGTCCTGCTTCGTAAACAGTTTATTAAGTGCAGCCACATCTATCTTCTGTTCTGCAGCTTCTTTGTTGGCATCTTTTATCTGTACATATACTTCTTTACGATATATAGGAACGGACTTTGGAGCTGTGATGCCAAGCTTTACCTGATCGCCTTTTATCTCGATTACTGTTATCTCAATATCATCATTGATGATGATTGCTTCGTCCTTCTTTCTTGATAATGCCAGCATTCTACTCCCCCTTCCTTTCGTTAAGAATATCATAAATAGGGTATCTGACAGCATAATCCTCATTATCTGCTATAAGCTGGACACCTTTCATAGTGTCAGCATTGATTATGATAGGAGCCTTTAAGTTAATAGTCATCTTTGTAAGATCCTCTGGTACTGTAAGTGTACAGAACACTGCCAGATTGGCTGACTGTATGTCCTTACCAAGTGTGTTAAGTATCTCATCCTCCACAACAGGATCATAACCTTTCATAATATACTCCGGCTTCATGACAGGAAGTGCCAATGCTGCCTCATCAAGCGACTGAAGCCACATGATAGCTGCTTCATCTCCCTTTTCTACATCATATATAAGTGTGAATTTCTTGCAATCCTCAAACCCTATTATTCCAAGGTCAAAAGTAACTATTTTATTATCATCAATATCTACAGTGCCAAACCACCTAGTATCAACCTGCATATATACCTCCTTGTTTTTGCGAAGCAAAAATCCGAGCTCCACGCGAGGAGAGGTATTTGCCTCCCCTTGTTTTTATATGCTGAATCTTTCATTTATGGATTCAGCATATTTTTAGCCTATAAAATCCAGCAATGTCTGCTGTACAACCTTACTTGCTGCTGAAAGTGCTGCGTTGTAAACAAGCTGTGCTGCTGTATAGTTTACTACCACTTCCTCAAGGTCTATATCTTCGTTCTGTGACTTAAGACTTTTGAAGTTGGTCTTCTGTTCTGTAAGTCTTGTCTTTGTAAGGTCAAGACGCTGAATTCTGTTACCTACATCTGCCTTTGCATTAGATATCTTCTCCTGATATCCCTGCATCTGTCCGATGCCCTTCTCGAAAGCCTTTGTCATCTGATCCTTTGCAAGATTCTTCTGCTTATTTAGTCCTTCGAGCATGTCATCAAGCTTTTTCTGGTCGTCAGTACCTGCATACTTTTCTTCCTTCTTCATGCTCTCGACTTTACTTATCTGATTCTCGATATCTATAGTATTCTGCACAGCTGCCATGATATCATCTACATTTCTGCCAAGATATATATCAAAGCTTTCGTCTGCCTGTGTATTAACCTTAAGCTTCTGTGTAAAGTTTACGTTATATTCAATATCTTCGCTCTTCTTTACGTAGCTTATACCTGTAACATTGTCTACACATGTAAAATACATTGTCGGATCCACATCGCCCTTTTTAAAGTTGGACTTTTCATACTGTACTGAAAATGAGTTGTTGGTGTATGTATTGTTGTATACATTCTCACCAAGAAGTACTTCTCCAAGCTGCGAGTTAATAGCTATTTCATCATCGCCAGGTATATAGTTTGAATCTGCTGTAAATGTTATACTCACTGGATTGCCGCTTCCATCATCCAGAGAATCTATAGTCTCACCATTGGCATTTACTATTCCTGTTACATTAGCCGTTCCATCATCATTCTTAGTTACTGTAGCCACATTTCCACTGGCATCTGTAATCTTAAATGTTCCGTCAGCATCAACCTCTGAGTAACCAAGCTGTATTCTATGAACTGTAGCCACATTAGGTGTCACTATCTTGCCGTCTGTATCCTTCTTGACATTCAGATTAATGATATCTTCGTTTGTATATGCATTGGTATATACCTTTTTTTCACTGATGCTCTCTCTGTCAAAGCTCTGTGTTATGGTATAATCTGCCTCAGCTGCTTTAACATCTGATGGATATGTGAGCGGTCTGTCTGTAGCAAAGCCTGTAAATACATATCTTCCGGCATAGTCTACATCCCCCTGCACATAGTATGAATTCTTCAGCTTGTCAAGTGTCTGTATGATTGTATTACGCTCATCTGATGAATAAGAATCCGAAGCACCCTGGTTGCAATATGAATACAGCTGGTAAACTATATCATATCCCTGTGCAAGTGCATCCTGCGTAACCGAAAGCCATGATGAAGCATCGGGTATATTCTTGTCTACATACTGTGTTACCTGGTCAAGGCTGCTTCTGAGTCTGAGTGCTCTTATAGCTATGATTGGGTCATCAGAAGGCTTGTTAATCTTCTTCTGTGTAGATAACTGTGTATCCATGGTATTTATCTGGTTCTTATTAGCCTGTATGTTAGCTATAGAACTGTTTATCATCATCTGATTCGTAATTCTCATATATTCCACCTCGTATCTATATTGATTTATGTGATATCTGCATTTTTAAAATCTTCTTTTTATGAATAATCTTCTTTTATAAATATTCTTTTGCACTTATCTTGTCTGTGCCTGCGTGCAAAGCATCTATATAAAAATGTTATTAAGTATATCCGGCATATTTCACATTTTATAAGCCTGTCTGGTTAATAAGCTTATCATATATCTGATTCATAACTGACATCATCTTTGAGTTTAGATTATAGGCCTGCTGGAACTTCATGATATCCATGACTTCTTCATCTGTATCTACACCCATGACTGAAAGTCGCTGATTCTGTATAGTTGTCTTCATATTGTTGTAGTTTGTTACAAATGTCTTAGCCTTGCTTGCATCTATAGACATATCACTGACTATAGTTTCAAGGAAGTACGAACCTGTACCACCATCAAACAGTCTTTCCTTCTGTAATGCATTAAGCTTATCCATAATGCTTGCACTGCCTTCGCCTTCGCTTACTGTTGTCTTTGTTGCAAGCTTGTTGGCATCCTTAAGAAGCTCAGAATTAACTGATACTGTTGAGGCTGTAAGTGTCTTTGAATTATCTCCCACTACAAACAACGCTATACCCTTATTAGCAGCATCCTCTGTTTTAGCATCTGATACATATCCACTCTTAAATATGTTGTTGACTGCCTGTGAGAATGTCTGTATGAACTGGTTAAGCTGTGACTGATAGTAAGGAATACCCTTATAGTTAACATTTGCAGAAGCCTGTGGATTCGTCTCTGTCACTCTGTTTCCATCATCATCAAGCTTATAGCTGCCATCTGCATCTGTTGCAACTGATTCTATCTCACCGTTACAACCATCCCTTATATCTACAAGTGCCTTAAGCTGACCGCCAAGTGAAGAACTATATATGTCAAAAGGATCATCATCGCTCCACTGTACGTCATATAAGCCTTCTGCATCGCTTGCGTTTCTTTTCTGCGTTCTTGCGACTACCTCAAGTGTCTTATAATCATAGTTGTTTACAAGCGACTGTCCATTAACTGTTATCTGGAAGGATGTAAGTCCGTTTGCTATCGGTGTCTCGTTAGTTGATATATTGATATACTTTGACAGATCATCAACAAATGCATTTCTCTGATCTCTTAAGTCGTTAGCATCTCCATAGCATGCTTCTATCTGGTTAATCTGCTTATTAAGTGCTGTTATGTTCTGTGCAAGTGTATTGATATGGTCTATAGTATCTTTAATCTCATTGTTAGCATCTGACTGCACATTTCTTAAGTTAACTGACAATGTGTTGAAATAATCCGACATACTTTTTGCGTTATTTATAAGCTGGTTCTTTGCCGATTCATCAGATGGTGTTATAGTCAGCTGGTTAACTGCTGAAAAGAAGTTGCTGTATTCTTTAGAGAATCCGTTAAGTATAAACTCATTCAGATAGTCCTCTATCTGTGTCATGTAGTTGTTCTTTGATTCATACTGTCCATAGTTAGACATATTGTTTCTATACTTCTGGTCATAGTAGCTGTCTCTTGTCTGATTGATGCCGACAACATCAACACCGGCACCTATAGTTCCATATGATGAAAATGTTCTTAACGAGTCAGCTGCCTTTAACTCTGCACTCTGCTTTGTATAGCCTTCTGTATTAATGTTTGACAGGTTGTGCGCTGATGTTGTTATGGATGTCTGCGCTGCCTGAAGTCCTTTATATGATATTGATAAGCCAAAAAATGTAGATGCCATATTATTTCTCCATTCTTGTTGTTTCCTATAGTCTCTTTAACCAACTTACTGTCTCTAAGTCTGCTGATTACTCTAAAATAAGCCCGCCATTATTATCAAATCATGATGTAAGTGGCAAAAGGTTCCTCTGTTATTCATCATGCATGTCCAAGTGATGTAACAAGATGTTCTATCATATCACTTACTACGTTGATATATCTTGAAGCCGCATTATATGCGTGCTGATACTTAATCATCTTCTGAAGTTCTTCATCAGATGATACACCTGATGTCTGTAGTCTCTGGTTGTCATAACCATTAACCATGGTTGTCTGGTTGTTGACATACTTGGTAAGCACGCTTCCCATAGTAGCAAACTCACCTATATAATCATTGTAAAATGTGTTGAAATCTGCCTTTGCATAGTTCTCAGGGTTAAGTGATGCAAACTTTTTGCTGAATGTATCTATAAGCTCATTTACCTTTGAGAAATCCTCCTTGCCATGCTCTGTAGAAAGAGGGAGTGTACCTACATTCTGTGAAGCCTCAGGATTGACGATCAGATTACCAAGTGTATAGTCAGTTTCAAAGCCAGTAACATTCAGGTTGTTTCTTACATATATTGTACTGCCATCTGCACCTGTGATCTGCTTATATCTGTCTGTACCGTTTCTTTTAAAGAGTTCAACACCTCTTGTTTCATCGTCATCCATGCCATATCCAGCCTTGCTCATATCAAGTATCTTGTATGTCATGCTGTCTATATTCTCTATTTCTCCCTGATTAGCATCAACATACAGCTTTTCAGATGCTTCATAACTGTATGTTCCATCGCCATTTTCTTTTCCGGCAACTACGTTGCCATGGCTGTCATAAAGCACATCATGTGTCGATGCATTGTATACATACTTCTCTGCCTTTAATATATTGCCATCTGCATCTGTGAGCTCTTTTGTTGTATCCATGGTAGTTTCCGGACATAAAACATCATTCATGGCTGTTACTATTCCATTTACAAGCTTGTCAAAGCCTGCTATAGCACTAAGGATAGCTGATGGCTCTATATACTTGTTATAGTAATCCTGCTTCTGCTGATACGCATCCATGGCACTATTATATTCTGCCATACCCTGCTCTGTTGTAAGATCATAGTCTGCTCTTTCAGGCATTACTGGAATATCTGTGTAGTTTACCTCTATAACACCTCTTGCGATAAGCAGTCCTTTAAGCTTGCCTTTATCTGTGTCATTGGCATTGTTTGCCTGCTTGTCAAAGTTATATACATCCTGCTGATATCCCTCCCACTGAGGTATAAGCAGTCCATATGTTCCTTCTTCTCTTACGCTCATCTTTGCGATATCATTTTTTGTTATAAATGGGACATTCTCGGCACTTACTATTACTTCGCCATCCTTTGTCTCATAATAATCAATATCTATATACTTACTAAGCTCATCAAGTGCAAGATCTCTTGAATCTCTTAAATCGTTCGCACGCTCCACACCTTCCGCTTCGACCTTAACGATGCCTTTGTTAAGATTATATATCTTCTGTCCAAGTGAATTAATCTTTTGCACCATGTTGTTTACTTCGGTATTCAGTGTGACCTGATAATCCTTAAGTCCACTATATATAGCCTCTGAACGGTCTATGAAGGCTGTAGCATTCTGTATAAGTGATGACCTTGCTATAGTACTTGTTGGATTCTTTGTAAGTTCGTTTACTGCATTGTAAAGGTTTGTGATATGCTTCTGATAAGTAACTCCCTGCATTTCACCAAACCAGTCTTCAACCTCGTATACTGCATTAGCCTGGCTTTCATAGAATCCCAGTCTTGAACTTTCAGTTCTGTATGACCTGTCTATGAACTCATTCCTTATACGGCTTATCGCATCTATATCTACGCCTAAGCCATACTTGCCTTTGTTAAGGCTCTTAGAAAACACGTTAGCATATGTTGAATCTGCAAATGTTATCTGCTGCCTTGTATACCCTTCTGTATTAACATTGGAAAGGTTATGTGCTGTTGTATTAAGTGCTGTCTGCGACGATCTTAAGCCTGTGGCTCCTACCATCAGCGACCCCATTCCGTTTGCCATAATTCCTCCATTAAAAAAATCACACTATCAAAAATAAAACTGGTTCTAATACCGCAGTACCATTAAACATCCCAATTCAATCCTTTGAAAATGTGATTCTTATATTATATCTGATATTATTCTATACTTGTATGTAAGTCCAGCCTGCTTCAATCCTTTTCCACATACCAGACTTAATGTAATCTTTTATAATCTTTTATCTGTTTTAATACTTTTCTTTAGTTTATATCACTGCTTTGCATCAAATCCTGTAGCACCTGTTATTTCCTGTTCTTCATAAGCTGTTCTTCCATAGTTGCCTGTCTGTGGCTTCAACACTGAGTTTCTTGCTAGATCAAGCTCAAACTGAATCATATCCATAGATTCTTTAAGCAGCAGCTTATTGTTCTCGTTAACCGCTGTAAGCTGGCTAAGTGTTCTTTTAAGCTTAAGATATATGTTCTGAAGAGCATCATGCTCTTTAGCTTTCTTTTCAAGTATCTGTACTATGTGTTCAACCTTTATCTCTTCATATGGAAGTCTTAGCACATTACATATATCCTTCACATCTTCCTGTCTTTTTTTCTCATATACATCTACTTCTTCTATGAGCTTCTGCTCTCTTGTAAATATCTCCTGAAGTTTTTCGATATTGCCACTTACTATGGCAGATGTTTTTTCATTCGACAGACTAAGGAGCTTCTCATATCCATCATTCTCATTCGTAAGGTCTTCGATTAAACAATCTATCAGGCTTGCCATATATGCTCCTCCGTCTTAAGATTATCGTGTCAGCAAACTATAAAACTGTACAGCAATGCACAATCCCAATGCATCCTCTGACCATATGCATTCTTTTTCATCAGAATGTCAATGTAGATACACTGCCAAGCATCTTCTCGGCTACTGCCTCTGAACTTATATTATATGTTCCGGCTGCAATACGTGCCTTAATGTCGTTGACTTTATCAAGTCTTACATCAGAAGCTTCACTAACTGCTGCCTTAGCTGTATTATATAATCTGGCTGTATCTGATAATTCATACTTGTCTTTTTCAGTTTTCTTAACAGCCATGCCTTTTTCCCTGGCATAAGCACTTGTCTTGTATACCTGGCTGACAGCATTATAAGCATCTATACGCATACTAACCGCCTCTCTTTCTATCATAAACAAAAAACTTTTTTATTTCTTTATGATAAGTTTATCGGTTGTCTTGATGTTTTACTTAACCCCCATTTGCATTACAATACAAATGAATTTTTCACGATACTTTGATAGAAATTTTTTTAAGTCAAAATCAAAAAACGGAAAACCCACATTTACCTATGGATTTTCCGCTTAATTTAATCTAAATCAACCCGAATCAGCATGAACTACTCTGAATTAATCCGAATCAATCTGAACAATCTGAAATATGTAATATATATTCTCCCCAATATTCGCATATCGTGGGATTATCATCCCACTTTTATGCTCATATCGGGGCGGGTCCCAAGGTCTTTCACCCACCTATGAGCAAGCTCATGTGGGTTTAGACCTTTTGACCCTGGTATCATATATTATTAGTATGCCTTGCCCCAGTAAACCATCTTCTTAGCTGGTCTGCCACAGCATACACACACGTCACTTAACTGTTCCTGTGCAAATGGCATACATCTTGAAGTACATGTTGTATCTTCTTTAATCTTATCTTCACATGCCTGGTCACCACACCACATAGCCTTGATAAATCCTGGCTTGTTAGCTGCTGTTTCCTTGAACTCATCATAGTTAACTGCAACATATGTATGTGCATCTCTATGTGCTCTTGCTCTTTCAAGCATATCCTTCTGGATAGTATCAAGTATCTCTGGAAGCTTAGCTGCAAGCTCGTCAATAGCTACTGTTATCTTTTCTCTTGTATCACGACGTACAACGATAGCCTGGTTAGCTTCAATATCTCTTGGTCCCATCTCAACTCTTACAGGGATACCACGCATTTCCTGCTCTGAGAACTTCCAGCCTGGATTCTTATCAGAATCATCAACCTTAACTCTGAGACCTGCTGCCTTTATAGCATCTCTTACTTCGTAAGCCTTATCAAGCACGCCTTCCTTCTTCTGCATGATAGGTATGATGTCAACCTGAACTGGTGCAACCTTAGGTGGAAGTACAAGTCCTGAGTTATCACCGTGTGTCATAATAACAGCACCGATAAGTCTTGTTGTTGTTCCCCATGAAGTCTGATGAACATACTTAAGCTTGTTATCCTTATCTGTATACTGTATGCCAAACGCCTTAGCGAATCCATCTCCAAAGTTGTGGCTTGTTCCTGACTGGAGTGCCTTACCATCATGCATAAGTGCTTCTATAGTATAAGTAGCCTCTGCACCTGCAAACTTTTCCTTATCTGTCTTACGTCCCTTGATAACAGGTATAGCAAGCACCTCTTCACAAAACTGTGCATAAAGGTTAAGCATCTGCTGTGTACGTGCTTCTGCATCCTCTGCTGTTGCATGTGCTGTATGTCCTTCCTGCCATAAGAATTCTCTTGAACGAAGGAATGGTCTTGTTTCTTTTTCCCATCTTACTACTGAGCACCACTGGTTATATACCTTTGGCAAATCTCTGTATGACTGTATCTCATCCTTGTAGAAATCGCAAAAAAGTGTTTCAGATGTTGGTCTTACGCACATTCTTTCCTGAAGTGGATTAAGTCCTCCATAAGTAACCCACGCTACTTCTGGTGCAAACCCTTCTACATGATCCTTTTCCTTTTCAAGAAGACTTTCTGGAATAAACATAGGAAGGTATACATTCTCAACACCTGTTTCCTTAAATCTTCTGTCCATCTCGTTCTTTATATTCTCCCAGATTGCATATCCAGCCGGCTTAAATATCATACATCCCTTAACGCTTGAATATGACATAAGCTCTGCTTTCTTGCATACATCTGTGTACCACTGTGCAAAGTCTACATCCATGGAAGTAATCGCTTCTACCAACTTCTTATCCTCTGCCATAAATATACCTCATTCCTGCGCTATCTGCGCTATCTGTTAAATGTGTCACATAATCTGTATTAGTTTAACATCTGACCTGATTAATTTCAAGGCACTTTTCATATATTCCGTTTTTTCTTATATTGTAGTTTTCTTTTATTACATTTTTTATTATTATGTTTTTCATTATATTTCAATCACATTTTTATGCATTTTCTTTTATTCCTTTTTCTATGCTTCATCCATCTTCATAACACATCTAAGCCTTAAAACCAGTGCTTTTATTATAACAAAGCTCACAGGACCGGTTATGAAGCCTGGAATACCATACACAAGCAGTCCGACAAATATAATGACAAGCATGGCAAAAGGCGATATTCCAAGCTTGTCTCCCATACATTTTGACTCCATAATCTCACGTACAAAATAAGTTATTACATATGTCACAAGCACAACTACTGCCGATAAGAAATTCTTCATAATCAGGTTAAACAACATCCATGGTATAAGTATCGTACCTGTCCCAAATACCGGAAGTGCATCAACAACTCCAACTATTATTCCGAGCATGACTGCATATGGACTTTTTATTATAAAAAATGCTGCCATGCTTATAGCTGAATTAATAAACATGATTCTTAATTCAACTTTAAAATATACATTGATAAGTCTCTTTACCTCATGCCACAGCATCCTTATCTCTTCCACAAACACACTGTCACGTATCTGTGTCCTTATTTCATCCATATCTGTTGACAGATATATAACTGATATAAAGCCAACAACCAGACCTCCAGCCACTATAACTATATTTTTTATAACAGGTACAGATATATGAAATATCTTTTCAGGCATTATACCTGCCAGCCTGCGTCCACACATTATAAGCGTATCAAGACAACATCCACCATCAAGTCCAAGAAAATCATCCGCTTCAAGGCATATCCTGGCAGTCTGCTGCCTTATACCTATCGTATTGTAATCCCAGTTCTTTAAAAAATCACTTATCTCATTCGCTCCTGTTATAACTGCTGCAGCAAGCAATATTATTATAACAACAGATATTATTAACATTATAATTGTGGCTATTATGCTTTTTATGCGATGTTCTTTAATTCTTTGTGCATGTACTTTTCTTTTATCCAGCCTTATCCTTTTGCATATCCACATATATATACTGTTTACTGGCTTTTCAAGAAGCAGTGCAGCAAGCACACCAAGCACAAATGGCCACACATATACAAGAAGATATTTAAAGCTCACATATACAGAAAACGTTATAACTACAATCCCGGCAAGGTATTTCAGTTTCCTGTTATATTCTTTATCTTGATATTCTTTTTGATACTCTTCTTTATTTTCTTTTACAATCTTCTCTATCTGGCTGTCTTCAACCATATTTGTCAGTCCATCCGAGCACAGTAATAGTACATCC
>ERZ779875.1692-NODE-1692-length-13712-cov-3.884748_pt1 | contig 13712 bp, 14 predicted proteins | sample MGYA00511246_ERZ779875 | MGnify/ENA primary metagenome ERZ779875 (study PRJEB29588, sample SAMEA2155093) | human gut metagenome | biome: human gut; feature: human-associated habitat; material: faeces | place: Denmark | collected 2008/2010 ... | reverse complement strand
CTGACCTTTAGCATAATCTTTAGTACCTCTAGTAGAATAATCTATAGGGTCAACTAATATCAGTACTTTCCTTTTAATAATGAAGTTAGATACTTCATCGGGAGGCTGAGGAAGCTTAGGCTTTTCCTCTTCTTTTACCTCTTCACCCGAGCTTACTTTTTGAGCATAGCTTTTTATAGCATTCTCAAACTCTTTCAACTCATCCAGATACTTTTTCCATTCAGCTTCTATCTGAGAATTATAAGTTTTAACTTCTGCCTCAGTTAAAGAAGGATTTGAAGCTATCTTTTGTTGAGCATCAGTTATAGAACTGTATACAGGAGGTTTTTTAGAAGGGTTGTTTACTTGACGACAAATGGATTTGCTTGGTACTATAGCTCTTTCAAACTTTGCCATTCGAGTAACATCTCTTGGCTCCATAAGTATCTCAGGCTTATTCCTTCTTACATAGGCGTCTGGCTTACATGGGTCATCATTGGTAGGTATACATTGAACTACCTCTGTTTCCACAGTTTTAGTATCAGGGTCTATACTTGAAGCTTTACCAGCTTCTATACTTTGTACGTATTTAGTTTGAACCCTGAACTCTAACAGTTCTCCAGTTCCACCAGCATAGGTATATGCAAATACCGTTTTACCTGACTGCTTTCCATTGTGTATCTCTATCTTGTTATCACGAGTGTCTACAAAGTTAGGACCTCCTGGCATAGCCTTAACTATACCCACTAACTGAGAGTATTTGTTTAAGAATGTAGCCGAACCTGCAATTACAGTACCTTCTGCAAATGTGGCCGGTATCATCTTTAACTTATATCTATCAGGGTCCTGAGCAGGTTTAGAAAGGTTCTCTGGAGTCAATTCAAGTATTTTTACTCCTACTAACCCATCATCTATCTCCTCAGAGTTTTGTATTTTTGTATAACAAGGTAAGCAAGGCTTACTTTTCTCTTTGCTCTGTTTTGCCATCACATGGTTGATTATCGGTTATTACCAGAGCTGTACCAGCTTTCTGAGAGTAATCCGTTACAATTAAAGGCATCTTACCCAAGGCTAATTCCTTGAATACCTCCAAGTACTCGGTTTTATTACCCACAAATTTTGAAGGTTCGGCTTCCAAGAACATCTTTGCATCAGCAAATTCTATGGTAAACTTTACTCCCTCTGGTGTAAACTCTATCTGATGACTCTTTATGTTGACCAATCTTACAGGACCGGATTTGAAAGAGCTGTCACTGAATATCCATCCCCACTGTATCTTCAAGGGCATCTTGAATTGTAAAGAGGGATGGTCCACTATTCCTACAAAGTCAGTTACTATAGTAAACTTACCTTTGTCTCCTTTACCTTCTGTGTACTTGTAGTTGAAGTTCTCGACTTCCATACCGATGGGAATGCCATTGAACTCGTCCATAATAGGAGAGCCAGCTCCATCGAATATGGCAAGGTATGGAGTACCATTACCGTTTACGAGAATGGGTTTACTATCCTCCATAATTCGGTATGATTAACTCCATATCCTCATGAACATCTTCGAAAGGATTGAGAATATCATTGGCATCCGCAATTACTCCCCACATTCCAGAATCTCCATAGTATTTGAAGGCGATGTTTTGGATTGTTTCTCCTTCAAGTACCGAATGAATTATATGGTCTGAAGATATTGCAGATATATTCCTTTCCAAAGATACATCCCCGTCTGGGAACTTTATTACATAACTGTCCTCATAGGGACTTGTTCCTGGGATAGTAACCATAAGTATTTAATTTTGTGTGCCTACTCTCTCCGTATCGGAGTTTTCTAGAGAATTTACTTCCCCACCATCATAGATTACTCCAGGCGTATACTGCAACTTACTAGCAGGGATTATTTCTTCCCAAGTTCGATTGTTTTTAGTTACCCTTTTGAAGGTGAGTGTTTGGGTTGCACAATTAGGTAGTAGCTTAAGGTCAAAAGGTTGACTTACAGTACTTGCAATCCTCTGACCAGTCTCTGGGTCATTATCATACCTTTTCCTCATACGAGCTGCATTTTGAAAATGAGTTAATTCATATGGAGCTGAAGCTAGTATGAAAAGGTCGTCTTCAAATAATCCAGAATTACCCCACTGAATTCTTAGGGTAGGGGGTGATGCAGAATAACCGTCAGCTCTTGCCCAGGATTCGAGCAATCTACATTTATTCACCACATCGTCTCTGTGTTCAGCATCTACTGAATACCAAGAGATGTCGAATGTTATTGTATCTTCTCCTCCAGTGTAGAAATAAAAGGGGTTATTACGTCCCATGGATTTAACTGCAGCCCAAGTAGCATTAGGTTCTACTCGTAATCTGTCAGGCCTGTTTTGAATCACTAAACTTACAGCGGGTGATACATTCAGGTTAGCAATAACAATGTCGTTCTTTATCAGTTCAGAAGTCAACTTGTTTGCTACAGTATAATCTATGGACTTAGCCTTCAAAATCTGTTCAGGAGAAACCCCAGCTGTTTCAGCAGCTATACGATTCTGAGTCCAAGGGTCCTGAGCCTGAGCTAAAGAGAACGAACCCTTTCGGGCTACATGCAGATTCTTTGCGTCATAGGCTTTACCCATCTTATTGGGTTCTGCCTTAGCCATTGGAGAAGTAGCCCTGTTTATGAGTATCAGGGCTCTCCATACTTTATTGAGAGGAGATTGGAATATCCTCCCTTGCTCAAGGTCAACTACTTCTTGAGCTACTTTTCCTAAAGGTTTTCCTATGAGCGATGCCATGATTTATTAGTTTACTCCAGCAGCTACATTTATCTCTGAATCTCTTTCACCAAGGTACTCTTCCAGGAACTTCTTACCATCCATATTGATAGTTAAGTGAGTACCTATATTTTCCCGATTGTTGAGCTTATCAGTATAAACTCCGAGCATCTGTACTAACCACCGTATCTCTTGGATAGTTAACATTTGGAGATTATCCTTTTGTTTATAACCCTCTCGGCTGGCTTTGATAGCAGATGCCAGGTCATTTGTAGCCCTGGTATTTTCATCTTGAGCAGACTTGTTACCTTTAATAGCACTGTATATCATGGGCCCAAATATGGATATACCAGTAATAGCTAACCCAAGTGGACCTCCGAATAACCCGAGTAATCTAGAACCAAATCCCAGTATGCCTCTACCCACAGAAGCCAAAGCTCCTCGGGATGCCGCACCTGCTGCTGCCCCTGCAGCGGTACCCATTAAACCCCGAGTCATCTGACCCGCATTAGTAGTAGTAACCATTGCAGCAGGTACTGGAGTCCATCCAGAAGCTCCTCTACCAGTTTGGGCATAGTATCTACCATTGGCTCCCATTTTTGCTGGAATATTACCATTATAGAAATAACCGGGTAATCCAGCCATACCTGCAATGATAGTCGCACTTGCTCCAATACCAGCTTTCCTTTGAGCTATGATGGCTCTCTCCATGTTTAAATAACCCTGAGCAGACATAGTGGCTTGAGACCAGCCGCCCATCATTAACCTTATCATGGTTTTGAAGGATACTTGAGAGTCACCATTCAGTAATAACCAACGTGCTCTCAGTCCCATCCAAATAGAACCTATCTTTAAACCAACTGCAGCTATAGCAGCAAATCCCGCTATCCATGGACCAAATGGAGTTGCCATTAGGTCACGAAGCTGAGATATGGCCCAACCGAGCATATCCAGAAATCCCATTATAATAGGATTCTTACCCAGGGCTTCACTGAAAGTAGTCATAAGGTTCTCGGCAGCAGATTGGATAATATCAATTTTACCTGCAAGGGTTTCCATTCGTTTCCCTACTACCTCTTCAGCAAATCCCGCAGAATTGTTTTGTATCTTATTTAACAGGTCAAAGTAACCTTCAGTATCACGCATGATTGCAACTGCAGCACGCATACCACGTACACCGAAGATACTCTTGAATACAGCATTCTGGTCTATAGTAGACAATCCTTGAGTAGCTTCTTCTATTTTACCTAAGATTATGGCAAAATCTTGAAGGTCTCCATTGGCATCTACAAAATCCTGTTTACTCAGTCCTAATCTAGCTAAAGCCTTAGCTCCCTTAAAGTTAGGATTGGTTAATGACTGAGTCAGGTAGTCTGCCATATTTCTTATAGAAGTACCTGCCATAGAACCCTGAATACCTGCATTACCCAGAGTACCTATCATGGCAGCTACTTGTGGTAACTGCTGTCTCAGAGTTACCATGGATGCAGCTGAGTATTTTATAGATTCAGCTAAGTCTGCCATGGATACATTTGATGACATAGCCGCCTTAGTAAGCTGGTCTCCAACTACATTAGCTGCATTTTGACCCTCTAACTTGAAGGTCTTCATGATGTTGGTTAGTAAGTCAGCTGTACCTCCTTTACCTCCCAACTCCATGCCTGTGGCATTGGCCATCATGGCTGCACCAGATATCATTTGCTGAATCTGGTTTGCATCATTACCTGCCATTGCCAAGTATTTCATACCTGAAGCTATATCCCTTGACATGAACATGGTCCTTAAACCTAATGTCTGGGCAGTTTCGGATAACCCAGACATTTGATTTTCGGTAGCTCCAGATATAGCTCCCACTGAAGTCATCATGTCTATGAAATCAGCTCCGGTTTCTATAGTAGTGGTTAATGTTGATACTATCGAACTGGCCACACCACTGGCTATATTAGCGTACGACTGAACTGCGGTTAAGTTAGCCTGTACAGCATTCTTAGCATCCCTATGTAAACCTCGGATGACTGAGCTAGCTTCTCTTGCCTGGTTTGAAAACCTATCTTGAAGGACAAGGGCCACACCTATCTCTAGTTGTCCTGCAGAAGGACTACCACTTGTAAAAGCCATATAGTTTCAGATTTATCGAACAAAAGAGAGCTGCCCTACTTTCCTTTGGGCAGCTCTTTCTCAAGGGCATTGTAATATGCTTCGGCGGCTTCTATAAATTTCTTCCTTCGCCGCCAGGGGAGCTTTGCTAGAGTGTTAAAGTCAATACTAATATTAGCTTTAACAATGTATAGATATACATCTTCTAGTTCTCCCGTGGGTAGAAAAAATTATCTACCGCCATCACTGGTACCATAATCTTCTGTCCCGTTTCGGGGTCTTCGATTTGAGTAGTACCGTGGAATAGGGGGTCAAACCCTTTGATAGCAGACCTTATGTCCATCATATCTTTTGGGCTGAACATCCGGAAGTTCTTCACGGGTTCATAGTTGTCACCAACCCTCAGTTTGAGATTACGAGCGACTAACTCCTGATTTTTGGTACGTTCACTTGCGGGGAGATTTAAGACGTAGGCTTCCCCGCGGGCATTGAGGAGGTCGAAGCACATCTCTTTCCCACTTTTAGTAGTGAACTGTATTTCCGAGGTTTGTTTAGGTACTGGGTAGAATGGGATAGCGTTAGGTTTTGCTTCCATCTCTTCCATAGTTGGAACTACACCGTAGTCGAAAAGGAACTCTTCCTGAAGGTTTATTTCATAGTCTACTTCACGAACTTGACCATCGGCTGGACCATCCCAAGCATACCTGAAGTCAAGTATTTCCCCAAGAGAAAACACCCTGGAATTTACCATGATTGCATACCTGTCGAGTGAGGGCATTTTCTGCACATCTTCGGGGGTAAGCAATCGAGTTGCTGTTATATCAGTATCAGTTACAATGCCTGCAATGAACTTTGATATGTTCATGAAGGTTTTGGCATCTACCGGATTAGAAAGGATATCATCATCCTCTCCATTCTGTTCCCTTATAGTTACCTCGTAACCACTGGGGAGTTTGAAGGTAAGTTTCTTACCATAAAGTGTTTTGTCTTCCATGTTGTTGAGTTGTTAAGTGTATTCTTCTGAATATAGTCTTGGATACGAAAAAGGGAGAGTTCATTGCTGAGCTCTCCCTTGGTGATTCACTATTACAGCTTCTCGCAGGTGTCTACTGAGAACTCCAAATCCTCCAGAGTGTTGTCCGAACTCATTCGGTCTAAGTCCTGTCCGTTTACCTTGCAAGGCCATACTCCGGTACAAGTCCAGGAATTAAGGATAGATACTCCATCCTCGGCCAGCTCATTGATAAGTACGGTTTCCTTGTACTGACTTGGGGTTAAACCTCCCCCGAGCAGCATATCCTGTACTGACATCAGCCAATCCCATAACCAGGTATCTGAACCAGAAGTTGTCTCCAGCTTAGATGCAGTTAAGTTACCAACTGATACCCTGCCACCGGTCTTTACGTCGTAGTTTACATCCCCGTGTGCAACCTGTTCGATACTTATCTCAGGTACAGTTACCTTCTGAAAGAGGAAGGGGTTGATGGGGTGCTTGACAAATATTATTTGCCATAAGAACTTCTTCCTCGGGTTTTTTACTTTAGCTCCTGCCATAGTATTTATCGTATTTATTTGTTAGTTATTCTGGGCAGAGATGGATACTTCACCGGTGCTCTTGTTTACAGCAATGTCGATGATAACATCCATTTCGATATCCTGCATTGGAACAACCTCCTTATACTTCAGCTGAGCCCGATATTTACCCTGGCGAACGTCGGCCTCATTGTTTATCTGAAGCTCTTCGTAACTCTGGGCATCCTGGTCACCTATCCACTCATAGGAAGTGATGGCATTGCGGGTCTGCAGGTCATCCAGAATTTCTTTTGCTTCGTGATAAATGAGTTTCCACGTATCGAAGGTATTGGGCTCTTCGATGTAGCTCTCTAAAATCGGCCGGAGGTTTTTCTTCAGATAGAGATTGAGACGAACTATGGAGATGAATTTCTCCGAATCGTCTACTGGGTTCGAAGTGAAACCATGCCAGAGCATAGTGCGCTGACCCTGGGTCCTGGTGTTCTTTATTACGAACAGGTTCATGTACCACTGAGCGAACTCGTTAAGAGTATCCACTTCAGCAGGTCCTCCCAAGTTCTTCATCACCGGACCGAGTGCCGATACGATTACACCCCGGTTCATACCGGAGAACGAATACCAGGGACCGTAGGTAGAAGCGCAGATGGCATCGAGTCCCACTACCGAACCCAGCACATCGCATTTCTGGAGAGAGCCATTCTCGTTGTAATACTTGATACCACCTCCGAAATATGCCACTTCTTTCTTGGCACCAATGGTCTGTACCAGAGTCTTCAGTGCCGAAAGGGTCTCTTCGGGAGTTGCTGGGGTACGAGTGTCAGGAGCATACTTAGGCACTTCCACATACAACATCTGTTCGAAGATGTTGTGTACATCGGCAGCTACAGAGGTATATACCTTGGTATAATCCGTAGGCAGATGCTGATGTATGTGAGAAAGGATTACCGAATATGCCTCGTAGTAGGCCTTGCTTGCCTGATATGCCGAGAGCCATTCGTCTGCCGTAGGAGTAGCCCCTGCATTACCCTCAGTACACTGCATGTATACGTTGGTATCGGAAATTTCCTCGGCATCCACGGTACCTTCCGTTATCTTACCCACAGTAATCATCGAGTTCCAGTTGGAGAACTGACGAAGAATGGATATGATATCTTCCATGGTCTGAATACCGGTTGCCAGATTTGCCATGGTACCCTGACCATCGCCTGCCTTACCCTGGATTGCCTCAAAAGTGATGTTGGGAGCATTATCCAGGAAGTTCTGCAGAGTATTCACATTTATAGAGGGATTGGTTACTCCCTCGGAAGTGTTTGCAGATACTGCCGAGAAGAACAGCATTTCGTTGAGCATGCTGTCGTACGTCGGAATATTGGTAATATCATCCCGGCCACCATACTGAATGATGCTTGCACGGAGTGTTGGTTCCGTGGATACATTCAGCTTCAGGTAAAAAGGACGATTGAGATTAACTCCCGTATCATCCAATACCGGAGAACCAGCCTCTCGAGTACGTATGGCCATGTGCATAGAGAGACTGTTCTCAGCCCCACTCGGGTCGGAAATAGTAATGGAAATAACCGAAGAACCGTCTGGTACCGATACCGAGGGAGCTGCCTGAGAAGAAGCCGGTGTTACCGACATAGGCTTTGCCCAACCATAAGTAGCCCCAACTCCAGCTACTCGTGATACCCGGACTTTTGCACCCATTTCCAGGGCTTTCATGATGTTTGATACCGAACCATCCGGAACTATTTCCGAACCGAAGATGCGAGTGAACTGTGAGGGAGTTGCAATCAAGTCCTTCGGGTCTTCGAATGGACCCTTAGTAGTACGGGCTACTACATTGATTACACCCAACAGAGGTACACTTGATTGTACATTCAGGTTCTTAAAATTGAACCTTACTCTTGGAGTCTGTGGCATATAATTATTGATTAAGGTTATGATAGTAAAAAAGAATCCACCTCCACGTACCCTCAAGTAAGAACCAGGGTCGATTGGAGGTATAGGTGGGTCAGGCTCCTTGGGGAACCTTCAGAGTGTAATCGGCATTTTCTAGAAGCACGGAAATATCTCTTATTGGAGTAATTACCTCTGGAGGAGTGTTACCATCTAAGAGGCAATCCTGTACTTCAAATTGGTATACCTTTTCCATCAACCCATTATCCAAATCCGGCATGTTATAAAAATTAACTATCCGGAGGAATATATTTCCTGTGAATAGAAATTTGGGTTCTTCGTATGGTTTTAGGTAGCCTCTTTGAGGAACTGACCAGAACATAATCTGATGCAACAGTCTCATGTGTTCTGCAGAATGAGCACACAGTCTTATGTTCATGTATTGTGATAGGGTTTCATAAGGTACTTCAGTTGCAGTGTAACCTATGCCCTCTTCTTTCTCTATTATCTGTCTCGGTAGTCCAATATCTCCAGGATAGAATCCTTCGGAATCAACCACGATACGGGGGGTTTCTTTTATACCTTTTGAGTGATTGTTACCCACTCCGAATATACTGACGTAGAAACCCTTTTCGTCAGTGATCTTTTTCAGGTCTTCTTTAAACCGTTCAGCATTTGCTGCACTGGTTGGAAGATAGTCTTCTGGATTTATAGTGTAGCCCAACTTGATAGCCATATTTAATATAGCCACGTATATGGACCTCTCTATAATTTCCTGAGAATTTACCATTTTACTTGATTGGGTCTTACACCATACTTTTGAAGTTCTTTACGTATCTCCGTTAGGATAAGTTGCTTGAGCTTATTCTTACCACCAGCGGCTTTAAGAGATGGTGCCCATACGGGCCGGGGTGGAATCCTATCATCGCTGGAACCGAATTCCAACATCATGGCTAGTTGGTTTAGTGTTAGCTTCTTCTGAGAAGAGCGTCTGGTTCCGATTGGTAATCCTATTAGAACCCTCGATTTATACCTATATAACCCAACTGACCTCGAATAGAGACCAGTCAGGTTATAAATAGGGTGTTGTCCCCACCTTTCAATGGTAGCTGGAGATAATGGTTGCCAAGTTACTCCACCACCCATCGGCGGTATACCCAAAGTTAATGACTTCTTTACGATTGCAAGGAGGTTACGTGAGAATTGACTCACAGCTTTATCATATCCCCTCTGCATACTTGGCCCAAGGTTACTGACTAAAGATTCTACCTTTTGCCATTCACCGTTTAGCTTTACCTGAAGTACAAGGTCAGATACTTTGGGAAGTGTGATATTTACCTTCCTTGCCATTTGTTAGAAGTATTTATTGTAAAAAGCCTTCAGTTCATCGTAAACAGTCCTGATAATACCATCTTTGTGATAGTGGTACTCGCCAGCATAACCTTCTATTCCTCCGAGTTTATTTGCCCACTTCTCTGTCCAAAAATCGTAGTAGTTATTAGTACGTTTGTGTAGCATACAATGTAATCCACTACATAAGCCCACGATTGGTAAGTATAATGGACCAAGAATTCGAGATTGAATACAATGACCAAACTCGTGATCATATACTGGTTCTCTTAATCCTGACTTCTCTGATAGGAAGATATAGTTTCCTAAACTTACTCCTCCATTCATTGTTGGAGCCACATAGAAAGCAGTACTCCTTTGTTTTAGGATTCTTTTCTCACCCCGTAGGATTATTTTATAACCGAGTCCGGCAAGGTTTTGAGGTAATTGCCAAATATACAAAATGATATGCCCAAGAATATGCAGGAACTTACCAAACTTAGTTTTATGTTGGTGTTCTTTTAAGATACTGGACATTGCCTATTCTTTCTTAAGAGATGCCTTTACTTTGAGATAGTGAACAAAATAACCGGCAATGAAATACACTATCGGGTATAAGATGAGCAAGAAAGCTACCAACCCATTGTCCAACCATCTCCAAATGCAGGAGAAGATAATTACTGAAGCTATGGCCAAGGAAATGTATAGCCATCCAAGTTTTGTAATGTTCATGGTTTATAGTTTTAGTTGTATGGAGCCACATTTATAAAGAAATGTTTTACACTTCCCACTACTTGGCAGAGTATGGTGTACACCTTATAACCGGAGGTAGGTGCTACATCGGCTGCATTCTGGTGCATGTGTATCACACTTGTACTATATTGTTTTTTGAATGTAGGAGTTATATTATATGCACATATAAATGAAGCTGTTTGGCCTAGGTCATCGAAAGTATATTCTAGTAGGGTCAGTGTGGGATTACTTGAACCAGTATACCAAAGGGAATCTTTACCTCTTAGATCCATAGCTACATTTGTACCAGATACATAATTTATCAAAGGGGTTGGACCTATATATACCGCACTACCCTCTTTTATAATGTAGCCAATGATTTGGTCTTCTATAGCGTGGTCACCTAAATCGCTAAAAGTACCATTGAGGAAATATATCTCATGAGTTTCTATACTGAGATAGAATGCAGTAAATAAGTCATTCTGAGTATCACCGTCCCACCGTATCATACCTATTCCAGAAGAATCTCCAAAGGTTTTAACAGTATTATTACCTGTCATCCATTGTAACTTCCTTAGAGCATCTACTAGAGTATCACCGTTTTGGATATAAGGGTCTTGGACATCACCATACTTGGTTATATCTGACCAACCCGATATCTTTAAGTCTGATAGGCTTCCACTGCCGCTTACCTCTTCCCAACCAGAACCGGTACTTACCTTACCAGATATATACACTTTATATCCACGGAATAAGGTTTTCTTGCCTTGTACCCATAGTAAATATTCTACTCGTCCTATAGTAGGCATTAAACCCGTGGCTATGGCTATACCATAATAACTACCAGAAGTTATACCTGTATTAGATGGTCCATTTACTACAGTATCAGCCTTAGCCACAAAGAACTTTACCTTAGTATTTTGAGTACCGTCAGAAAAAGGGGTAGAATCATTAAAATCAGTTATTACTAAATTATTAGGGTCAGCCTTACCTTTGAAAAGGTTGGCTATCTTCTGCAAGGTAGTTTTCTGTGTGGCTGATATCTGAATTTGTTCGGTACCAGTGGGAGTTACGTCAGTAAACTGAGAACTACCTATTTCATGAAATTCTGCCATGATATTTATATTTATTGTTTACTTTCGTCTTGTATTCTGTTGCTTATATCCAGCTTTCTGGTCGTCATACATAGATACTATGTTGGAGAATGTGGCTACAATTAAACTATCAGTCATCTGAACTACAGTGAGATAAGCCTCAGCTTGTTGGGCAGTTGTTACTCCGGTAGTTGTAGTCCTAAATACCAAAGTCTTCCTTCTCTCTACTCCAGTAAGGTTTGTGTCTGAAGTTATCAGGGATTCAGAACTTCCTTCTATTCCGGTATAATCAATATAAAAATTATCTCCGGAGCCGTCATCCCATGGTATACTAACTTTTGCCATACTCTGATTATTAAATTAGGGATATAGAGGGGATATCCCACCCCTCTATACCAAAATCTCTTGGTCCTATGCCTTGGGAGTAACCGTAAAGGTAGTGTTGGTGTCCACCGTAACCTGTACTACCGAACCATCCTGAGGAACATCGACTGAAGTCGGTGCAACTTCGATGAATGGGTCACCTGCAGTCTGATGGAGAGTAGTAGTTGCTTTCTGACCACCATTAGCTGTAGCAATAATCTGTTGCGTACGAGCTTCTATGATTTCATTAGCTGCAGCACTCAGTGTAAGGCTGAAAATATATTTTGCTTTAGCACCTGGGTCGCCAGCGATTGCAACACCGCTTGTAGCTTCAGCACCGTTTGCCGTAAACTTAATAGCTGCAACCTCAGCCCCGATAATATCTCCCGTACCCTTAGAAAAGGTGATTTTGGTAGTGTTTGATACACCAGTTAAGGTTACCGTACCACCATCCTTATCTACTGCCGGGTTAGTATTATCAAACCTGATAAACTCGGCTGCTGGGAGATGATTAGCAATGAATTGCTTCTTCTCAGCTACTCCTGTACCCTCTACTTCAAAGGTAGCAACCTGTGTTAAACGATTCCCTCGGTTAACTACTTCGGCTTTTACCTGAAGAGTAGTATCACCAGAACCAGATGATGGATTAACTACTATACCGTTCTGTTTTACTTCGGCCATTTTTTTTTTTTTTATTTGGGTTTAACTTTGAATGTCGTATTAGTCTTTACGGTAGTTTCATCCTCATAGTTATTCATTTCGCTTAACTCAAGGATGTACTTAGTTAACTCTACGTACCTATCGATGTTCTCCATGTAGGAGAGTATCTTTTTAGTTTCTTCTGGAGTTTCTCTCTTCAGTACTACAAAAAAGAGCAAAGCTTCATCATGTGCCTGAGCAACCTGAGTATCACCAGTTGGTGAATAGACCTTTCCATTGATTACGAACTTATCCTGTACCCAGTCAAAGTTCCAATAACCTTCTTTGGTTAGATGTCCATTCTCTTCAAGTGACCTTTTAGTTACATATAATACAATATTTATACCGTCCAGTTCACCTGAAACAGTCTCTTTTAATGAAGGCCAAGTTCTTATGAAGTTGTACTGAATCAATCCGTCCAGAAAGTACGGTTCGTAGTTATTACCAGTATCTTCACCGTAAGACAGAATCTGGTCAAATCTCTTTAACCAGATTAGAGGTTGTTTACCTGCATCCACTTCAACAAAGTCATTTACAATGGCCTTGTATCGGTCCCATACTCCTTTTGTAATCCTTTTCCTCCGTGCCATACCCTATCTCTTTACAGGGAAGCCTGGGTCTGGGCCATCTAATGGTCCTGGCCTCCGGTGGTTGACTACTTTTGGAACTACTACCTTCTTCACTGTTCGGCAAATGGGTAGATAGATGGAAAGTCTTTCAGCAAGCATACACAGATTTTGTTTAAGTATATCAATAACTCCACCTGGTTGCATTGCTTTTATGACATTTGATGAGGTTTTAGATTCAGAGTCAGTATCGTTGAAGAATTCTACCTCAGTTGGACCTGTTTGTATTCGCTTAACCTCACCTGAACCCCGGCTTGACTCTGAAGACTCGGATTCAGATGTAGAGGATGAGTTACTCTCTTTAACTGATTCTGCAGTGGCACCAACCATCAATGAAATCTGCACTACCATATAATCATAGGCTGCCAATTCCATAATTAGCTGGTTTTCTAGAGCTTCGTAATACAACTCATTATTAAATTCCTCTATAGGTACTTCATGATTTACTAGCGGCTGAATATATAGCTGCCATTTTTCAATAAACTGTTGCTTCTCTTTAAGCGTAAGTTTACCGAAGATATCCACAGCGGCAAGATCGTAGCAGCTTATGCACTGGACAGACATGGTATTGCGGCAGCAGTCAGCAAGATGGCATTCGGTAACGGAATGGG
>ERZ779875.1681-NODE-1681-length-13811-cov-2.916400_pt1 | contig 13811 bp, 8 predicted proteins | sample MGYA00511246_ERZ779875 | MGnify/ENA primary metagenome ERZ779875 (study PRJEB29588, sample SAMEA2155093) | human gut metagenome | biome: human gut; feature: human-associated habitat; material: faeces | place: Denmark | collected 2008/2010 ... | reverse complement strand
AAGCGGCAATTTTGCAGGGGGATACGAGTATGTCTATGCGGCAGAAGCGAGTGTGTTTTATACCGGGACAAACACAGTAACAAAAGACAAACTGGATCTTGCAACAGAGGATTGGGATAATCCGCCAATGATCACTTATGATGAAAGTATTGCAGATTGTGTGACAACGAAAGATTTCACAATGAAGGCAGATATTACACTGGATGATGAGGCGTACGCATCATTGGGTACCGGGGAAAGTTACTTAAAGGTTCAGGGTATCGTGAAGCTGGGAAGTGAGTGGACATGGACAGACAGTCAGGATATCCCGTATTTACAGCAGAGCAGTTTTTCAGAAGATACACATAAAACAACGATTACGATCAAGTTTGAGGATAAGGATGCAGATGATTTAAAAGGTGTATATTTCCGACTGATTGGTCAGGGCTTTTCAGGAACATGTACATTTTCCAATGTTACATTAAGCGGTGTGGCAGAAGCGCAGCCGGAACTGCCTGCAAAAGATCCGAGTGTGATCGATGATTTTGAATCTGCAGAGACAGGAAGCAGTGCAGGCTGGGAGCAGGAAGGCGGCTGGCAGTACGACAATGTGGTAGGAATCAGTGTAGCTGAATTTCAGGGAAGCAAAATGTTAAAGGCAGATCTCGATTATACCGGTTGTGAAGGTTTTACATGGAGTGAGGCAAAGATTAAAAAGTCGTTTGCAGAAGGACTTGATGTATCGGCTTATAATGTTTTAAGCTATGAAATGATCTATCCGGAAGCTTTTGACGGTTCTTTTAAGGCAAAGATTTTTGCAAAAAACGGAGCAGATGATGTGGAGATCATCAACAAAGAAGCAAAGATCGAAACGTCAGATCTCGGTGACGGATATAAGAAAGCAGTGGTCACTGTCAAATTCTCACCAAACACTGCAAAGATCACGGATCTGATGATTGGAACAGTTGGTGTGAGCACTGCCTTTTTGGGAAGCGTATATCTGGATAACCTGACTTTATCCCAGTATAATGCAGCGGGCGATTATACGGAGATCACAGAGACGGCAGGAGAGGCTGTGCTTGCAGATACGTCCAGTATGCCGGAAGAAGTAACACTTTCGGATGTGAATGCATCAGGTTCAGCAAAAGCGTTATATGCATATTTAAAAGGACTGGATGCTGCCGACCAGGTATTATTCGGACATCAGAATGACACAAGCAAGCATGTTTCAACCAGAGACGGTGTCTATTCGGATACAAAGGACGTGACCGGAAGTATTAGTGGTCTGGTCGGAATCGATTCGCTGGCACTGACAGGCGTGGAACTTGGAATTGATAACGTAGATGATGCAGTTCAGAAATCTATCGAGATCAGCAAGGCAGCAGCTGCAGAGGGTGCAATCATTACATTATCCACCCATATGCCGAATATGAGCAATGAAAAAATCATTGCAACACCGGATGCGGCGAGAAAATATGATTTTTCACAGTGTGATTTTTCGGAGGCAAAAGACCTGAGCAATAACTGCTCCGCAGAAGTACTTCCGGGTGGAAAATACAATGCGCAGTTTACAACCTATCTTGATATCATTGCAGATTACGCAAACGGACTTGGCGATATTCCTGTTTTATTCCGTCCATTCCATGAAAATACAGGCGGATGGTTCTGGTGGGGTGCTGCGACAACCGATAAAGAGACATACCGTGCGCTGTTCCAGTACACACAGGATTATCTGGCATCAAAGGGAGTACACAACTTTATTTATGTATATTCCCCAAATGGTCCGTTAACTTCAGAGGAAGAGTATATGGACCGCTATCCGGGCGATGACTGTGTGGATATCGTTGCATTTGATTACTATGATGATTACAATACTTATCCGGCAGAATATTCCGGCGAGTTTGTGGACAATTTAAAGAAAACCTGTCAGGTGGTAAAGAATATTGCAGACGCAAAAGGAAAAGTAGCTGCAATTTCCGAAACCGGTGTAAGGGTGATGAAGGCCGATGGATCGGATAATGAAGGAATTTTAGTAAAAGGAAATCCGATCGCAGGACACAACTGGTACAAACAGGTTAATCAGGTGGCAGTTGACACCGGAATGCCGTACTTCTTACTGTGGGCAAATTTTGGAGACACCAACTTTTATGTCCCATATAAATATGATGATACCCACGGACAGGAACTGATCAACGAGTTTATTGAATTCTACAATGAAAAATCTTCTGTTTTTGCGAATGGAACAAACTTTTACGGAAATGCAGACCAGAAAGAAGTAAGAAATGTAAATCAGGGAAATGCAGCAGGTTATTTTGCCAATGTTTTCTCTAAGATGGCAATCACAAGTGCATTTACTTTAAAAGCAAATGTGAGAAATGCACAGAGTGTAAGTTTTGTGCTGACAAACCCGGATACAAATACAGAAAAAACGATCACGGCAGAGAAAACGGAAGAATCCGGTGCTTACGAAGGTGTGCTGTCTGCGGATATTCTGAGTGCACTTGGAACAACGGATACCGGTAAGATCAGCCTTGTGGCAGATGGCAAAACACTTGTGACTGTTTCCTATATCAGTTTTGGAAAAGAAAAGGAAACACTTGCAAAGAATGTCATTGAAAATTTTGAATTATACTATGATGACAATGACTACCTGAATGGAACTTTTACAGAAAATTCAGCAGCAAACTGCAGTTCTTCCTTTGTATTAGATAAGGATCATAAAGCAGAAGGTGTTTACGGAGGTGCATTTACTTATCAGCTTAAGACGAGTGGACCGGAAGTATGGACCGGACGTATGAAAGGTTTAAGCACAAACGATTACAGCGAATACAATGCGGTCAGCATGTGGGTAAAACCGGATGGAAAAGGACAGAAACTGGTAGTTCAGCTTGTTTCCGGCGGAGAGGATTTCGAAGTATTTCTGACTGACTTTGTAAAGACGACAGAGGCAAAATATGTTACGATCCCATTTAACAAATTAAAGGGTAAACAGAATGGAACTTTTGATCCAAAGAATGTTACGAAGTTTGCAATCTGGTGTAACAGCATTTCAGAAGACGGAAATGGGGTTGATATCCAGTCGAAAATTGTTTTTGATGATATCCGCTTTGTAAATGTGGATGAATCAAAGTTAAATATGACAGAAGGTGGATATGTACTGACAGATCAGTCACTCGTGTCCGGAGGACAGAAACCGGGAGATACGGAGAAACCGGGAGATACAGAGAAACCGGGAGATACAGAGAAACCGGGAGATACAGAAAAACCGGGAAATACAGAGAAACCGGGAGATACAGAGAAACCGGGTAATACAGATAAAACGACAGTTGCAAAGGTTTCCGGCTTCAAACAGTCCAGGGCAACGGAGACTTCCATCCGCTTAACATGGAAAAAAGTAAAGAAAGCAGATGGTTATCAGGTATACCGTTATAACAAATCAACGAAAAAATATCAGAAGGTTGCAACGGTAAAAACTAATACCTATACGGATAAAAAGCTCAAAACAGCAACGGTTTATCAGTATAAAGTGCGTGCATACAGGAAAAGCGGTAAAAAGACGGTAACCGGAAAGTACTCCAATGTGATCAAGGCTGCGACCAGCCCGCAGAAGGTGACTGCGGTTAAGGCAAAACGTGTGAAGTCCAAGGTAAAATTAACCTGGAAGAAGGTAAAAGGTGCAGATGGATACGAGATCTACCGTGCAACATCCAAAAAAGGAAAATATCAAAAGATAAAGACGCTGAAAAAGGGCACTATTGTTTCTTACACAGACGGTAAAGCGAAGAAAGGAAAAACATATTACTATAAAGTAAGAGCCGTAAAAAATGCCGGAAAAACATCGGTGAAAGGAACTGCTTCAAATGCAGTGCGCTGTGGAAAATAAAAAGATTTATCATAATAATGATTATCTGGAGCGTAGATAAGGCTGACAGCAAAAAATCCGTGCGGATCAAAACTGATCCTGCACGGATTTTTTACTTATTCATGACAACAGGTTTCCTGTGAGGCGGTCTATTGTTTAGTTCAACATATTTAAGAACTGTGTGATCCTTGGAATGTTACTCTGCTCAAGTTCGGTGTAAGTTCCCTCTTTTAAGATTTTTCCCTCATCGAAGAAAACAACTTTATCTGCCACTTCTCTTGCGAAAGACATCTTGTGTGTAATGATCACGATGGTCTGTTTCTCGTCAACCAGTCTGCGGATGATATTTAAAACTTCCACTTCAAGTTCCGGGTCTAAGGCGCTGGTAGGCTCATCAAAAAGAAGTAGTTCCGGTTTCATGGCGAGTGCCCTTGCGATGGCGATTCTCTGCTGCTGGCCTCCGGAGAGCTGTTCCGGATAAGCGTCGCGCTTATCGGATAAACCGACTTTCTCTAAAAGAGATAACGCTTCTTTTTCGCATTCACTTCGGTCTTTTTTTAAGACAGTGATAGGACCTTCCATAATATTTTCCAGCACAGTTTTGTGAGGAAAAAGCTGAAAGTTCTGGAATACCATACCGGTTTTCATGCGGATATTCCGGATCTCGTTGCCGCTGTACTTTACTTTCTGTCCCTCTTGAAAGGACATGGAAGAACCGTTTAAAGTAACGGTTCCGCTATCCGGGATCTCAAGCAGATTAATACAGCGCAGCAATGTTGTCTTGCCGGAACCGGATGGTCCGATCAGAACGGTGGTTTTATTTTTGGGGATCTCTAGGGAGACACCTTTTAAGATCTGGTTATTGTCAAATGATTTATAAATGTTATCTAAAGAATACATATGATACCTCTACTTTCCGACACGCAGTTTTTTCTCAATCCATTTCTGCAGTCCGGTCAACAGCGTACAGAAAAGAAGGTAAATGAGTGCAACTTCGATATAGATCCAAAGGTACTCGAGTGAGCTTGCTGCGGCTTCCTGTGCTTTACGGAACATCTCACCGATCATGATCGTAGATGCAAGGGAAGTATCCTTGACAAGACCGATAAAGGTGTTAAAAAGCGGTGGTATGGATACGGTAGCAGCCTGCGGAATGATGATACGGCGGAATGTCTGCTGATAACTCATTCCGAGGGAATAGCCTGCCTCCCACTGACCTTTATTGATGGAAAGGATTGCCGCGCGGATCGTCTCTGCGGAGTAGGCACCTACATTTAAGGAGAGTGCCGAGATACAGGCAACCCACTTGTTGATGCCAAGGGGATTACAGATACCCCAGTACATGATAAATAACTGTACCAGCAGAGGGGTTCCGCGGAATACCCAGATATAGATTCCGGCGATCTGTTTTAATACCGGTATTTTGTTGATAATGAAAAGCGCACACAGCACGGCAATGATGACGCCGATCGCAAAGGATACGAGCGTCAGGGGAATCGTGTAAAGCAGGCCCTGTCTTAGCATTGGCCAGAATGCATTTTTCATCAGTTCCGCTTGTCTTGCTGTAATAATACCCGCTGTCAGGTATGCATATGATCCCATGATTTTTCTCCTGTAACAAAATTATGGCTGTGATACGTCCATGCCAAAATATTTTTCGGAAATTTCTTTGACGGTTCCGTCCGCTAATAATTCATCAATGGCAGAATTGAGTTTTTCAATCAGCTCGTCATTGCCTTTTTTCACCATAATGGCACTGGAATTGACATTATCAGATTCAGCAACGATCTTGGTGGAGTCCTCGCCGCCTTTCTGCTGTTTCCAGTATGCGTAAGTTAATTCGTCGTTGATCGCACAATCGGCTTCCCCACTTAATACACATTCCATGGCAAGTGCAAATTTATCCTGTCCGACGATCTCTGCGCCGTAGCTTCTTGCAATATCGCTGAAGTTTGAGGTAAGACCTTCTGCAGCTTTTTTACCATTGATGTCTTCGAAGGAATTGATATCAGTATTGTCAGCAGGTACGATCAGCACTGGTTTGGAATAAATGTAAGGGGTGGAAAAATCGAATTTTTCTTTTCTCTCATCTGTGATCGTAACCTGGTTCATGACAACGTCAAAGTTGCCGGCATCAAGTGCAGCAGTGATGGAATCCCACTCTGTCTCAACAAACTGGACATCATAGCCCATCTTTTCACCGATTGCATTTGCCATATCAACCTCAAAACCGGTTAAAGTACCATTTTCATCGTGGTAGGTGTATGGAGCATAAGTTCCCTCCATGCCGACAGTTAATACAGGTTTTTCAGCAGAATCAGCAGAACCTGTGGATTCTGTTGAAGTTTCAGCTGTGTTCTGTGCATTGTCAGCTGTATTATTTGCAGAATTACCTGCTGTATTGCTGTTAGAACCGCATGCTGCCATTCCAGTTGCTAAAACGGCTGTCAGTAAAATTGAAATCACTTTTTTCTTCATAAAACTTGTCCCTTTCCTTTTTTCATAATCTCCATCTTGTTTTCTTAATTCATACTATTCTGATATGATTTAGAAAAGATTATACTTTTATCAGATAATGATGTCAAGTGATTTGCAAAGAAAACATTTTGGTTTGTAAAAAAATACGGTAACAACCTTGCTATACAGGAGAAATGAAGTTATTCCTGTATCGGAGAAAGAAAGTTTTTCAGTTCTTCAATCGGGATTGGTTTTGAAAATTTGAATCCCTGCAGATAGTCCGCGTGACTGTTCACACAGATGGTCTCCTGCTCATCGGTTTCCACACCCTCATAGAGTACTTTGTACCCGAGTTTTTTAAAAGCAGTGGAAAAGTAGTTCAGGATAAACTGGGAATTTTCATCCTTATTTGCCATCAGAAGAAGGCTGCGGTCAAATTTTACAACATCCAGTTTTAAGCTAAGAATCCGGTCAAAATTAGAATATCCGGTTCCAAAATCGTCGAGGTAAGTACATACACCGAGGGATTTAAACTGCATTACACGGTCAAGAACGAGTTCGTATTCGGTATCGTTGCGGCTCTCGGTCAGTTCCACTGCGATGGTATGAAAATCAACACCGTTTCTTTCTACGATCTGCCGGAACTCTTCCATAAAATTTTTGTTGGAGAGCTCTGAAATGGAAAAATTTACGGAAACACGGGAGAGCTGGTAACCTTCATCCTGAAATTCCCGGATCGCACGGCAGGTCTTATTTAAAATGATCATGCTTAATTTGTGGATATAGCCATTCTTTTCAGCGAGCGGAATAAACCGGTTTGGATATACCATGCCGGTGTCCTTCAGGTTCAGACGCATCAGTGCTTCTGCGGTGTCATAATTGCCGGCATTTACGTTGCGGACCGGCTGGCAGTATACAAGAACTCTTTCGTCATCAAGGGAACCGTTTTCTGCAATATCTTTTAACTGCGCCGAGAGATATTTCATATCATGAAAACTTTTATAATCGGCGGTGTCGCAGGAGCGGAAATTATTTAGTTCCATCGGTTCTGCAAAGAAGTTAAAAAGTTCGTAAAACTGCTCTAAGTTTTCACAGAAATCCAGATGATTGAACATAACGATCTTATAAGGCAGTTTATAAGTTTCAAAATGGCGTTTAAAGTCATTCTGGATCATATCCTGTGCGATTTTATCTGCATTCCGGATGTCACTGACATCAATTGCAAGAACAAAAAAATCTGTAGATGGGTGGAAGAGGAGTCCGTTTTTAAAGTAGCCGTTCCAGAAGTTGAAAAAAAGTTTGCCAAGCTCATCCGGCATCACATATTCGGAATCAGTGTCGAAACGGAGACACATATAATAAGTAGAATTTTGAATTGACGCCTGCTGGTTTAAATATTCGTTTAGGGAATCTGCATTCAGGGCCCCTGTCTTGATACTGTAAGAACTTCCATGTACCATATAAAGGATTACCATGATCGGCAGGAGAAAGGTGATGGCAAGGAAGGTATTGCTGCCAAAATAGTTTTCTGCACAGACGAGAAAAACACAGATGAACTGTACGATCACGAGCATATGGAATAAACTTGTTGGAATGCGTTTATGATAGTAAAGTAACAGGAAAAAAATAAACGCCATATAAATCCCGTAAGCAATCGTAAACGGTTTTAAATAAAGGTTATCATGCCATGCACCTGAGCTGTCGCGGTAGAAACTGTAACCCAATACAGGTGACAGTGCATCCACAATGGCAAAAATGATATATAAGGAATATAGGAAAATATTCATGATATGTCCTGTTTTTCCCGGAATACCAATCAAAATCTTTAAATAAGCCGCATACAGACAAAAAATGAGCAGCAGGCTTGAATGATATATTGCACGCAGAATACATAAAGTGGTATCACTGTCGAAATACAGTACAGTATAGTAAAAGCAGGAATTGCTGAAGGCTGCAATCAGCAAAAGCGCGATGCAGGTGCGAAAAAGCAGAAAAAGTCTGCTGCGGCGGATAAATGTCTCCCGGAGAAGCAGTAAAAGTAATATACATAAGATCACGAGAATCATATCTACAGCGGGAGTGTACCCGTTGATCAAAAAAGCGTTGGATAATATTTTGGGTTGCAGATTCATAATTTCATTCCCCTGTAATCAGATTAAAAGTAATTTAGCCGAACAAAAATTATACCATAATATGGGAAAAATGTCACGGGATCGCACATGTTAATGTTGACCAAAATGACAGTATGAATGTCGAAAAAATGTCACAAAAATGCATGCTCAGGTTGACGTTAAGACAGCAAAGTTATAAAATAAAAAGCGCAACCGATTGCGCTATATTGGAGAGAAAGAATGTTGCTGAAGCAGTCAGCCGCAGGTACATTAAGAATATAGAGAAATCGTGGAAAAAAGAGCAAATTTATGGAGGGGAGTGTGAAAAAATTTTTTCACACACAGAAAAGGTGAACATTATGAAAAAACAGGTTTACAGAAAACTACTGGCGGCATGTGTCAGCGTAAGTCTTGGAACTGTTCTTCTGGCAGGATGTGGGGATTCTGCCGGAACGACAGGGACAAAGACAGAAGACGTTTTTTTAACAACAGAAGCACAGACTGAAGCCCGGACAGCGGATGTATCAGAGGCACAGCAGGAATCAGAAACACAGACAGAAGTACAGGAGAACAATACATCGGAAGATGTGGTTGAGCCGGTGGGAGAAGTTACAACATTCACGCTGCCGGACGGACCGGAGGAGTCTGATATTTTTGTGCAACCGGTTGCGGATATTTCGGATGACTTTATCCGGGGAATGGATGCATCCGCGGTTCTTTCTGTGGAAAACAGTGGGGCTGTGTATTATGGCTACGATGGAAAAGAGCAGGATGTGTTTGAGACACTTGCGCAGTCCGGAGTCAATTATATCCGCCTACGTGTATGGAATGATCCGTATGACAAGAACGGCAATGGCTATGGCGGCGGAAACAATGATCTGACGACTGCCATGAAACTTGGTGTGCGTGCAGCCAGATACGGAATGAAGGTCTGCATTGATTTTCACTATTCAGATTTCTGGGCAGATCCGAAAAGACAGCATGCACCGAAGGCATGGAAAGGTATGACAGTCGATGAAAAGAGTGATGCACTCTATGATTATACGACAGAGAGCCTTGGAAAGCTGTTAGATGCCGGTGTGGATGTCGGGATGGTGCAGATCGGAAATGAGATCAATAACGGTATGTCCGGGGAAACAGATGTGGATGCCGTGATGCAGCTTTTAAATTCCGGAAGTAAGGCAGTGAGAGAAGTGGCAGAGTCTTATGGAAAAGACATTAAAGTTGCCGTACATTATACGAACATTGAGGATAATGACCAGATCGATACGATGGCAGCAAATTTAAAAGATGCCGGTGTGGACTATGATATGTTTGGTCTTTCCTTCTATCCGTTCTGGGACGGAACCAATGAAAATATGCAGAACGCAGCAAAACTGATCGAGGATAAGTACGGAAAAGAAGTATATATTGCAGAGACTTCTTACTGTTATACATCTGAGGATGGAGACGGTTTTGGCAACAGCCTGAAAGGAACCGATGACCTGACAGACGGTTACGGTGCAACGGTACAGAGTCAGGCAACAGTGATCCGTGATATCTGTGCAGCCGCAAATGAGGCCGGAGTGGAAGGTGTCTTTTACTGGGAAGGCACATGGATCCCTGTCGGATCAGCCGATGCGGATAATTCCGCTCTGTGGGAGAAATACGGAAGCGGTTGGGCAAGCAGTTATTCGGCTGAGTATGACCCGGATGATGCAGGGTTATACTATGGAGGCTGTTCCTGGGACAATCAGGCAATGTTTGATTTTACCGGACACCCACTGGCTTCTTTGAATGTATTTAAGTATTTAAAATATGGCGCAACAGCGCCGCTTGCAGTTGACTATATCCCGGATGTTTACGTCTCCTGCAATGTAGGCGAAGATCTGGTTCTGCCGGAGAGTATTGATGTTGTATACAATGACCGTTCACAGAATAAAAAACAATCTGTAAGCTGGAATGAGACACAGATGAAGGCAATCGATACCACGAAAGCCGGCAGTTATGAGATCGAAGGGGCATTGGAAGAGGGAACCACTGTTACCGCGCATGTGGAAGTGGAAATGGTAAATTATGCGGTCAATCCAGGTTTTGAAGATAAAAACCGTTCAATGTGGAAAGTCTCTTATGAAGGGGAAGCCGATCCGACTGATTATCAGGTAAAAGCGGATGATGCACATTCCGGTGAGACCGCATTTCACTTCTGGTCCGGGGATTCAGATATGGAATTTTCCATTGAGCAGGAAGTGACCGGTCTGGAGAATGGAACGTATCAGTTGTCTGTATTTTCACAGGGCGGTGATATGTCATCGGATGCGTCCATGGAACTGTATGCAGTGACTGCAGATGGCGGGCAGACGGCTCCGTTTATGCTGACCACCTACAATGACTGGCAGAATCCGACGATCAGGGAGATTAAGGTTACGGATGGAACGGTTAAGATCGGGGTACGGTTTCAGTGTAACGTGGGCAGCTGGGGAACAGTGGATGATTTCACACTGAACCGGATTTCGGACTGATAGCTGGTATCGCTGATGAGAAGGAGATGGGTAAAAGACGTGCTTTTTATTTAGGAGCGCTTAATATGATACAGTGGTGGCAGCAGATTTTGCCGATTTGGAATGCGAAGCATCAGCAAAATCCGTTACTGGAACGAGGTACGAGTGAACAGTAACATGTTAAAATCAGGTCCGGACAGATTTCTGGCATAATTTCTAGCTATTCCCCTTTATTTGTGATACACTGGAACAAGAGTGTATCGTGAATTTTTACAGAGAGGATAAAAAGCTATGCAGGATTATGATGAGAGTTTTTTTATTGCGAAAGCAAACAAGAGGGCGAGTATCACGTGGTTTGTACTTTTGCTGATAGCGTCCGTGTTTTACGGAATAAAAGTCGGCAGGGGACAGTTAAAGGAAGCGTATTTTGCAGGCTTTTTTGTTGCAGGCTGGCTGTCGTATCTTGGCGGCAGGATCTTACTGAGATTTAAGCATGCTGACAGTCTGCGGTATAAATGGGTGGTAGGACTTGGCTACCTGATATTTTATGCGGTAATTGCGTGGACATCTTTAGATGAAGTTTCTTATGTATTTATTTTACCGTTAGTATGCATTCTGATCCTTTATAAAGATCCGAAGTTTATCCGGACAATGATGGGTATCACGTTATTTGTACTGATTTCGAGTAATCTGTATAAAGGTCTGGCAAAAGGAATGATGGATTTCGTTGCAAGCGAGGAATGTGTCCTGCAGTTTGCAATTGTGATCTGCTGTTATGGATGTACCAATATGGCAATCGCCCATCTGGTACAATCGGATGGTGCATTGACGGCTTCTATCAAATCTAATCTGGCGCGCGTCGTACAGACTGTGGAGCAGGTCAAAGAGGCGAGCAATGAGATCGTGGACGGTGTAACGGTTGTGAGGGAACTTGCAGATGAGAACCGCACCGGCGCTAATGATGTCATGAATGATATGAAAAATCTTGCGGATAACAATGGAGTGCTCAATGATAAAACACTTTCCTCTGTTGAGATGACCAATGTGATCGATACGCAGGTAAAAAATGTTGCAGGACTCATGGAGCAGGTGGTACAGCTCATCGGGGCATCGGTGGATCATGCCAATATCAGCGCGGAAGAGCTGGTTGAGGTGGTGGAGATCACCAATAAGATGGCGACACTTTCCAAAGAAGTAGAGCAGGTGCTTGAGGACTTTAAGGCTGAGTTTAAGAATGTAAAAGAAGAGACCAGTACGATTGAAGGTATCACTTCAAAGACAAATTTACTTGCTTTAAATGCATCCATCGAGGCAGCGAGAGCCGGAGAAGCCGGCAAGGGATTTGCGGTAGTTGCCAATGAGATTCGCGAGCTGAGCAGTGGAACACAGGCTTCCTCCAACAGTATTATGGAAGCATTGTCAAGACTCGAAGCAATTTCCGAGAAGATGATGAAGTCCATCTCAGAGACCGTGGAACTGATCCAGGTCAATATTGAAAAAGTATCGAATGTCAACCAGAGTGTGACAAATATTACAAACGATGCGACAAGCCTTGGCGAAAACATCAAGGTCGTAGACAGCGCAGTCAAAGAAGTGGAGACATCCAACCAGACACTGACGGACAATATGCATCAGGTCGGCGAAGTCATGGAAGTGATGACACAGAGCATCAGTGGTGCGGAACTGACAACCAAGACGATGCTGAGCAAATACGAGGCGAGTGCAAAGAGTGCGCTTGATATCGAGAGTGTTGTCGGCAAACTTATGGAAGAACTCGGCGTCGGCGGATTCATGGGCGTACAGGATGTAAAACCTGGCATGAAGATTACGATTGCATTAAATGATGACAGCAGTAAAAAAGAGTATGCCGGCGAAGTTGTGGACTGCAGTGGCAAAGATCTCTTTGTAACCGCAGAAAATGGAGTGAAAGACTTTGTTGATAAAAAGAATAAACATGAGTTATGTAAACTGCATATTGTAGTTGACAATGTCTTGTATTACTGGGATGATATTGAGATCCATCCGGTCAGACAGGGTGAAAAAGGTCAGTATAAACTGCATATTGAATCCAATCCGAAGGTATATAACCGAAGAAAATATCCTCGTATGCCGATCTCTAATGCATGTACCATCCGCTTAGAAGGAACAGATAAAACATATTCCGGAAAAATGGTAAATATCAGTGCAAACGGTTTTGCATTTTCTGTGCGTGATAACGTTTTTGCAAGCCAGAAAGGTAGAAATGTCCAGCTGGATGTGAAAGATTTTGCAGTGATCGGAAATAAGCCGCTGACCGGCTGCGTGATCCGAAGCTCCAACAATGAGGGTGAATTCATCGTTGGATGCAGAATGCCGGAGGACAGCGAGGCAATTAAAGAATATGTGAGCAGGAATTACAATGGGAATTAGAGAAAAACAGAAATAAGAGGCGAAATATATGACGGCAGAAGATATCAAAGCATATTGTCTCAGTAAGCACAAGGCATGTGAAACATACCCGTTTGGGAAAGTGCCGGTCTGCTACAAACTGAATGATAAAATATTTGCGCAGTTATATCCGGATGAGGAAAACTATAAAATTACATTAAAATGTACGGCAGATGCAGCACAGTTTTACCGGATGGTCTACCCGGATAAGATCATGGAAGGATATCATTGTTCGAAGGTTCAGAAACCTTACTGGAATACGATCTATCTGGATGATTTCCCGGAGAAGGAACTTTATAATATGATAGATTTTGCGTATGATACCGTACTGCACGGTTTCAGCAAAAAAGTACAGAAACAGATATTGGAAGAGGCAGGGAAATAGTAACTGCTTCTGACAGTTCCGACCGCACTGAAACACAGTATGCTTACGGGGGATGTCATTCTACGTTTCTGCAACCTTTCAGATGAAGAGACGACGGTGACTGTCTCTCA
>ERZ779875.1680-NODE-1680-length-13819-cov-308.049913_pt1 | contig 13819 bp, 11 predicted proteins | sample MGYA00511246_ERZ779875 | MGnify/ENA primary metagenome ERZ779875 (study PRJEB29588, sample SAMEA2155093) | human gut metagenome | biome: human gut; feature: human-associated habitat; material: faeces | place: Denmark | collected 2008/2010 ... | reverse complement strand
CCTTCCGCTACAAGCATCCGGAAGACGTCACCTATTCATGGTGGTCGTACCGTTTCCGTGCCCGTGAGAAGAATGCAGGCTGGCGTATCGACTATTTCCTTGTTTCCGAACGTCTGAAGGAAAAGATCAGCGAGGCTTCTATCCTCACCGACTTCATGGGCAGTGACCATTGCCCTGTAGAACTCGACTTGAATTTCTCATGATGAGGCAAGGAAAGTCTTTTCTATGGTGCATTCCTTAACGTTAAATACAGAACATTGAACATTAAGCGAGGAACAGCAAGCGGTGAACATTAAGCGGTGAACTGCATACCCAGCAATAAAGCACTTGTCTTAACTCCTTAACTTCTTAACTCCTTAACTCCTTAACCTAATATAATAAGGTAAAAGAGCAGAATGTCCATCAAGAATCGCTAAAAAAGCAAAGAAGTATGCGAAAAAACTGCAAAAAACGATTAAATATTTGTTCATTTCAAAATAATATCATACCTTTGCAACCGCAAATGTTCAATAGAGCATAAGCAATCGGGATTTGGCGCAGTTGGTAGCGCACACGTCTGGGGGGCGCGAGGTCGCTGGTTCGAGTCCAGTAATCCCGACATAAAAGACGAGAGGTCATTAAGCAACAGCTTATACCTCTCGTTTTTTTGCGTTTATTAACAACCTATCATGCAAGATTTCTTCTCTATTTCGTTTTAAACATAGAAAAAAGTCACAATCAAGGCAACAACGGCGCAATCCTTCAAGCAAAAGATATGAGGGAAATACCATTTGCCGACAGGAGGACGATAATAGCAAGATAATAATATTAATCATTAAAAACAATAACAAAACAATGAAGAAGTTCACTATCTTATCATTCGTTGCAGCCCTGATGGCTGCTTTCTCTTTCACATCGTGCAATACTGGTGGCGATTCTTACAGCGCTCCAACACTGGATCAGCAGCAGTCCATGATCAATATGCTCGGCTACTCACAGGTGGGCGGAATGGTTTACTACAACGAGAACAAACTGAACACCAAGGATGTACTCGACACCATTCCTGACATAGTTGCAAGAATCACTTCAGAAACCAACAAGGACAAAGATGGCAACATCAAGAACCTGTATGCTTCTGTTTCTTTCAAATTCCCAGTTTCTATCCTGAGTAAATTTATTGATGACGACAAGTTGGCTGCAAAGATTGCAGAGATGGATAAGGTTGACATAAAGGTAAACCTCATACCTTATCTGTATAGTACACAGACATTCATCGCCAACTCTTATGACCTGGAGCTCGGCAACATCGTAACATCAGAGAAGGAATACAAGAAGGTTACCGTGAAGTTCTACAACAACTATTGCGTAGGTGGCTATCAGACCAACAACAGCACTAAGAAACAGTATTTCTGCTTCTATATGCAACCTGCTTACATCTATGTTGATGGAACACAGACGAGCCTGCTGAAAGCCAACAGATTCAACGGCACAGACTTCCCACCAGTTTTCCAGTTTACTACCGACAAGAAGAACTAAGAAAACGAGGAAAAGGCTAAAAGATATTACTCTTCTGAAAAAGAAGTACTCTCTGAATGATTAAACGTTCCGGAAACGGAAAAGGGCGCACCGACAAATATCGTCGAATGCGCCCTTCTTTTATGTGTTCCTCGACCAGCAATCTGATCGAGGAATAAAGATTACAAGAGTTGATTACTCCTTACGCCAGAGCTTACTCATATCCTCGAGGGTCTTTCCCTTTGTTTCAGGAACGAGTTTCCATACGAAGATAGCTGCAAGGATACAGATGGCGCCATAGAGACCATAGGTGAACCAATGACCGAAATCGTCGCCAGGAGTAAGGTGCATATTGAACATAGGCACGAAAGTAGAGCTGACTATGAAGTTGAATATCCACTGGAAGGCAACGGCAATAGCCACTGCAGCACCACGGATAGTATTGGGGAAGAGCTCGGCAATAAGAACCCAAGCGATTGGACCCCATGAGAACATGAAGCTGGCACTATACACCATAATACTAATCATGGTGACTGTACTCAAGGCAGCATTACCAAAGGTAAGAGCCACACCAAGCGCACCTACAGCCATTCCTATAGAGCCAAAAATGAGCAGAGGCTTGCGTCCCAACTTCTCTACAGTGAAGACTGCCACAAGTGTGAACGATATGTTGACTACACCCATGATAACCGTCTGAACCATAGGATTGCCCATACCCATATCCTGGAAGATACGAGGAGCATAGTAAAGCACCGCATTGATACCTACAGCCTGCTGGAATACAGAAAGCATAACACCTACGAAGATGCACATGAAACCATAAGAGAAAAGCTTCTCGGTTTTCACAGTTACAGTATTCTTGATATCGTGGATAATCTCGCGGGCTTTCTCCGAACCGTTGATCTTGGAGAGGATTCCGAAGGCCTTATCGTCCTGACCCACCATGACAAGATAACGGGGAGTCTCTGGCACGAAACAGATAAGGAAAGTAAACAAGCCTGCAGGCACCATCTCACTACCAAACATATAACGCCAACCAGTCTCGATAGTCCACTGAGCATCCACCATATTGGCTATGGCACCGGCCGCATCGTATATAGGATTGGCATGAGAACCCATAATCAGGAAGTTGACGAAGTAAACCACCAACTGACCGAAGATAATGGCAAACTGGTTCCAACTAACCAACATACCGCGCACATTACTTGGTGCGATTTCGCCAATATACATAGGACAGATGGCAGAAGCCATTCCCACGCCGATACCACCGAGCACACGATAGAAGTTAAACACTACGAGCAAGGTCCAGTCGGCTTGTCCCTGAGGAAGGATATAGCTTTCAGGCTCCATTGATCCCCAGGCAGAGAGGAAGAAGCAAATGCCCGCAAAGATAAGCGAACGCTTACGACCGAAATTGCTGGCAAAGAGTCCAGACAGAGAACTACCAATGATACATCCTATCAATGCACTTGAAGAAGTGAATCCATGCATAAAATCGGAGTATTCGAAATCATTAGCACCCTTAAAGAATGCCTGCAAACCCTTCTCGGCTCCCGATATCACGGCGGTATCGTAACCGAAAAGCAAGCCACCGAGAACGGCGACCATCACGATTGAGATAAGATAGGCTTTAGAGCCCTTTTGATTTTGTTCCATTTTTTATTAGGTTTTGTGACATTATTACTCTATTAATACACATTTTCTCAATAAATATTACGTATAATCTGCCTTTTTCCCCAACTTTTTTCGTAAATTTGCAACCAAATTAGACTTTACACAACATGAACATAGCAGATTTTCTAAATAAGGAAGGACAAAAGAGAGGATTCTCCTTCGAGGTATTGCCCCCACTCAAGGGCAACGGAACAGCAGCTCTGTTCCGCACCATCGACAGTTTGAAGGAGTTTGACCCACGCTTCATCAACATCACGACGCACCACAGCGAGTACGTATACAAGGAACTCGAGAACGGTCTGCTGACCCGTCAGCGTGTGCGTAGACGTCCTGGTACCATCGCCATTGCAGGAGCCATACAGAACAAGTACGATATTCCTGTAATCCCTCATATCATCTGCAGCGGAGCTTCTAAGGAAGACATCGAGTATGAGTTGCTCGACCTCCAGTTCTTGGGAATATCCAATGTGCTCGTGCTACGTGGCGACAAAGCCAAAGAAGACCGACAGTTCACCCCTACCCTTAATGGACACGCCCATGCCACCGACCTTCTGAAACAGATCAGCCAGTTCAACGAGGGATTCTTCATAGACGGAACCCCCATTAAGTACCCTGGCGAGAAATTCTACTGTGGAGTAGCATGCTACCCAGAGAAGCATGAGGAGGCGCCCAACTTGGAGCAAGACCTCCAGCACTTGAAAGAGAAACAAGACCTCGGTGCATCCTATGCCGTAACCCAGCTCTTCTACGACAACCAGAAGTTCTACGACTTCGTGGAAAGAGCCCGCAAAATGGGAATTACGATGCCTATCATCCCAGCCATCAAGCCCTTCGCCAAACTCTCACAACTTACCATGGTGCCCAAGACCTTCCACTGCGACATACCGGAAGAACTGGCACAGGAGGTGCTGAAGTGCAAGACCGACGATGATGCAAAGGCACTCGGCATAGAGTGGACAACCACTCAGGTGAAAGACCTCTTCGAGCATGGCTACAGTCATGTACATTTCTTCACCGTATCGGCTGTAGAAAGCGTAAAGCAGATAGCTAAAATCCTGTTTTAAGTAAACAACCATAAAAAAATATAGATGAAATTCAGCGAAGTGATAGGACAGCAGGACGTGAAAAATCGTCTGATGCAGATGGTGGCAGAACATCGTGTGCCCCATGCCCTGCTCTTCTGCGGTCCAGAAGGCTGCGGCAAGATGGCCATGGCACTTGCCTTTGCCAGCTACCTGTTGGGAGAAAGAGAGGAGGATGCTGAAGACGACTCTCCGCAGACCAGACGTGCCACCTCCATGCTTCGCAAATGGGAACATCCCGACCTGCATTTCACCTATCCTACTATTAAACTTGCCAGCATGGGCGACCATTCACCCGTGAGTCTCGACTTCGTCAAGGAATGGCGGGAGATGTTGCTCAGCGAGGCTTCCTATCCGCAAATCAATGACTGGATAAGCCGAATGGGCAAGACAAGCAGCGAGAAAGACGGCAACAAGCAAGCCATCATCACGGTGGAAGAGAGCGAAGCCATCAGCCACAACATAAGCTTGATGTCGAGCCAAGGAGGTTATAAAATCAGCCTGATCTGGTTGCCAGAGCGCATGAACATACAATGCGCCAACAAGATGCTGAAGCTCTTGGAGGAACCACCAAGACAAACCCTTTTCCTCCTGGTAAGTGAACAGCCCGAGCTGTTGCTCGAAACCATCAGAAGCCGTACCCAGCGTATCGACTTCAAGAAGATAGCTACTCAGGAACTTGAGCAGGCACTCATTGAGCGACGGGGACTCGACAGGGACACAGCACACCGCATGGCAAGAATTGCCAATGGCAACTGGAACAAGGCGCTGGAGGAACTCAATGCAGGAAACGAAAACCAGCAGTTCCTCGACCTCTTTATCATGCTGATGCGACTGGCGTACATGCGCAAGATACACGACCTGAAGAAATGGTGCGACATCGTGGCGGCATTCAACCGCGAAAAGCAGAAGCGCATGCTCGACTACTTCACCCACATGCTCAGAGAGAGTTTTATGTACAACTTCCATCAGGAAGAACTCGTCTATATGACACAGGAAGAGGAAAACTTCGCCAAGAACTTCGCCCGCTTCATCAACGAGGCCAACATTATCGATATTTTCCACCTTTTCGATGAATGCAAGGCGATGATCAACCAGAATGCCAATGCCAAGATTATCTTCTTCGACATGGTACTGAACGTCATCGTTATGCTCATCAGAAAATAAGAGGAAGTAAAACAAAAAAGCAACAAAAGGCGCAAGCCTTACCAATATATACAAACATAAACTATATACATTATAATAATTAGATCATCGTGGATTACAAGAATATGAAATTCAGAATGTTCAATGGTTGCGACCGAGGACTCTGCAGATGTGCAGTAGGCCGACAGGACCGCCAGCTGAACACATACGACTGGCTTGCCGACGTACCTGGCAATGCCGAGAGCACAGACCTCGTGGAGGTGCAATTCAAGAACACACGAAAGGGTTACTACCACAACGTGAACAACCTGGACTTGAAGAAGGGCGACGTTGTAGCCGTAGAGGCCAATCCAGGACACGACATTGGCGTGGTGACACTGACAGGAAGACTGGTGAAACTTCAAATCAAGAAAGCCAACCTCCGTTCTGCCGACGACATCAAGCGTATCTACCGCATAGCCAAGCCAGTGGACTTCGAGAAATGGGACGAGGCAAAGAGCCGTGAGCACGGAACCATGATTCAGAGCCGACAGATAGCCAAAGACTTGGGACTGAAGATGAAGATTGGCGATGTGGAGTATCAGGGTGACGGCAACAAGGCTATCTTCTATTACATCGCCGACGAGCGTGTAGACTTCCGACAGCTGATCAAGGTGTTGGCGGATACTTTCCATGTACGTATAGAGATGAAACAGATTGGTGCGCGACAGGAAGCCGGACGCATAGGCGGAACAGGACCTTGCGGGCGAGAACTCTGCTGCGCTACCTGGATGAAGAACTTTGTCAGCGTAGGCACCAATGCCGCACGTTTCCAGGACATCTCGCTCAACCCACAGAAGTTGGCAGGTATGTGTGCCAAACTGAAATGCTGCCTTAACTACGAGGTTGACAACTATGTGGAAGCAAGCAAAAAGCTGCCTCCTAAGGATGCTCTCCTGCAGACTGCCGATGGAGAATACCATCAGTTCAAGGTTGACATTCTGGCAGGTCTTATCACCTATTCTACCGACAAGAACTTGGCTTCCAACCTGGAGACCATCAGCGCAGAACGTGCTTGGGAAATCATCAAGATGAACAAGGCAGGCGAGAAGCCTCTGAGCCTCATCGAGAATGGTAAGGCAAAACCTGCTCCTAAGTCCAGCGACCTCTTGGCAGAAGCTGACTTGAGCCGTTTTGACAAGGCGAAGAAGAAAAAGAAGAACAACAATCGCCAGAACAACCGTAAGCGTAATGCACAAGGTGACAACCGCCAGCAAGCAGACAACCGCGCAGAAAACAAACAGCAGGGAGAAAACCGTCAAGACGAAAACAGACAGCAAGGAGACAACCGTCCAAACCGTCAGCAAAACAACCGCAGACGCAACAACAACCGTCCTCGCCCACAACAGGGAGAAAACAATAAGGGAGAGGCCAATAAAGCAGAAACCAACAAGGCCGTAGCCAACAAAGGAGAAGGAAACAAAGGCGAAGCCAATAAGGGCAATGGAAACAAGAGCGGAGAAAACAAGGCTCCCAACAATGAATAACTGATGAAGCATTCTGTGGCTTACAACATGAGCCACAGAAGCTATAACTTTCGAGAAAGAAAAGATGAAGCGCTGGGCTTATACCATATGGATAATCATGGGGGCTGCAATGCTCTTCCACTCGTGCAGCGACACGCTGGTGTACGACAAATACGAGCACACCCCTATTGCCGGTTGGGAGAAGAACGACATACTGTCGTTCGACATACCACCTCTGAAGACTTCTGGCACATACGAGCAACAATTAGGGCTCAGGGTGACAGGAGTCTACCCCTTCATGGGTCTTACACTTATCGTAAATCAGAGTATCTTCCCCAAAAGCAAACTTCAGGGTATGGAGAAAACAGAAAAATCGGATACCATACAATGCGACCTGATAGACAAGAGTGGAGCTACCAAGGGACAAGGTATCAGTTATTACCAATACAATTTTCCCATCAATGCCTATCGCTTTGCTTCCGGCGACTCCATCCATATCACCGTCAAGCATAACATGAAGCGTGAGATTCTTCCGGGCATCAGCGACATCGGAATCAAGATGAATCGCATAGGAGAATAAATGGGTAAAAAAACGCAAGTACTTGCGATGACCAACGTAAGTACTTTCAATGACCAACGTAAGTACTTTCAATGACCAACGTAAGTACTTGCGACAGCCATCGCAAGTATCTTCATTTTTTGAGGCTATAGGGTAGCCATAATTTGGGTTACATCGGATGGCAAGATAAAGACCCACAAAATCATACAACAAAAGCGACTTCATAGGACGAAGTCGCTTTTGTTGTTTATATATATTTTTCTTGTCGATGAATCTTAGATTAGGTTCTTACGAGGTTTCTTCCCGCATCGATTCTTAGGAAGATAAAGAGAAGGATGGTAAAGCCCCAGAGCGACGAGCCACCATAACTGAAGAACGGAAGCGGGATGCCGATAACAGGAGTGAGTCCCAATACCATACCTACATTAATAAACACGTGAAAGAGGAAGATACTGAGTACACTATAACCATATACTCGCCCAAACTTGAAGGGCTGCCGCTCGGCAAGAATAATCAGCCTGATAATCAAAGCCAAGAACAGCAACAGCACTCCTGCCGATCCTAAGAATCCTTCCTCCTCACCCACGGTACAGAAGATGAAATCAGTGTCCTGCTCGGGCACAAACTTCAGTTTGGTCTGTGTACCATTGAGGAAGCCCTTTCCCTGAAGACCACCAGAACCTATCGCAATCTCACTCTGGTGCACATTATAACCCGCACCAGCCAAGTCTTCCTCCAGTCCGAGAAGTACGTTGATACGCACACGCTGATGAGGCTCCATCACATTGTTGAGCACATAGTCGGCAGAATAGAAGAAAGCCAAGGACCCTAAAGCAAACAAGGCGATGAAATAATAGTTTCTGATGCGTGCGGATAAGCCCTGATAGAACAGGAATCCAATGAGCACGAAACTTACAATCAGCTGAACATAGGTCACATCGAAAGGAATGACGTAAACAGAGAAGAGCATACATCCCAAAGTGATGCCGACAGTATAGAGAAGCATCTGTACCGTTTGCCGCCCATTGTGAATATAGTTGCTCACCATGCCCGTAGAAAAGATTTGCACAAGTAAGAGCACAACGAACTCGCCTACCGACGTTTGTCCATCCCACATCATCACATTTTCGTACTTCACACCCACCACGAAGTAAACCACCATAGCAACGGCAGTAAAGAGAATACTGCCAGGCATTCCTTCACGATAGAACATAAGGAAGAAGGCAGAATAGACAAGTGCAGAACCCGTCTCGCGCTGTCCCACGATACATATCATCGGAAGGATAATGATAAAGGCTGCAGCAAAGAAGTCTTTCATGCGATGAATATTGAAGCCATAGCTCGACATAAACTTGGAAATGGCAAGAGCCGTAGCAAACTTGGCAAACTCGGCTGGCTGCAGACGCAAAGGTCCAAGCACAAGCCACGAACGGGAACCCTTGATACTATGCGGATTGAAGATGGTGGCAAAGAGCAACAGTACCAAGGCGGCATAGATGACATAAGAGAAGGTGTCGTAGAACCTGTCATCGAGCAACAAGATAATGAAACCGAGCGTGATGGAGGTTCCTATCCAGATAATCTGCATTCCCGAACGAGAACCAAGACTGAAAATATCATTGTCGCCATAGGTATAGCTGGCACCACAGACACTTATCCATCCAAAGGTGAGAAGCGCCAGATAAATGCCTATCGTCCACCAGTCGAGCGAACGAAGCACACCTTGTTGTCTGTTATCTGATTGAACCATATTACTTATTCAAATATCGCAAATCGAGCGAGTTTGGGTTATTAAAAGTTGAAGAAGAGAGGCGCTTCCTGTTGCTTAAGATGAAGCGCCCATCTCCCTGATATTTCTATCTACTGCTTGAGCCATAGGCAATTCTTCGTGCCTGCATCTGTGCGGCAAGAACCTCAGAAGCTGGCGACAGCTTGCCTTTGATATATTGCTCCATCATGAGTCCACCAATAGGCACACCATAGTCGGCTCCCCAACCACCGTTCTCAACATATACTGCGATGGCTATCTGAGGATTGTTCATCGGTGCGAAACCCATGAACACAGAGTGGTCGTGACCACGGTTCTGTGCAGTACCGGTCTTGCCGCATGGTTCAAAGTCATAACGGGCAAGCATCTTACAGGTTCCCTTCAAGGCAGAGCTGCGCATACCTGCCACGACATAGTTGTATGCCTTTTTCGAGGCCATGGTGTAATGACGACGAGTATAGAGTGTATCGAGCGGCTCACCCTTCACCTTGCGCACCACATGGGGCGCATAATAATATCCTCGGTTGGCGATGGTAGCTCCAAGATTGGCTATCTGCAGAGGAGTGAGGTTGACCTCACCCTGTCCGATAGAGATACTGATAATGGTGAGTCCGTTCCATGACCCTCGGTAAGCCTTGTCGTAGAACTCGGCATTAGGAATCAGTCCTCGTTTCTCGCCAGGCAGGTCGATACCAAGTTTGTATCCGAATCCCATACTCTTCATATAGTCGCGCCAGGTGTTCATAGCCACTTGCACATTGGGATACTTGCGCCTGTTGCCCATCATATAATAGAGTCCCCAACAGAAGTAGCCATTGCAGGAGGTACTGATGGCATCGATGAGAGCTATAGGAGAAGGATGTCCATGACAGCCTACATGCAGTCCGCGATAAGAGAATCCATGATGACAGGGGAAAGCTGTACCCGGCGTGATGATTCCTTCGGTGAGGTATGTGAGCGCCTGAGTAGTCTTGAAGGTTGAACCCGGTGGATACTGACCCATGATACTTCTGTTGAGCAACGGCTTCCAGGGGTCGTGCGAAAGGTAACGGTGCATCTTTCCGCGCATCTTTCCTACCAACCTACGTGGATCATAAGAGGGCGACGACACCATGGCAAGCACTTCGCCCGTCTTGGGATCGATGGCTACAATACTGCCTATCTTTCCTTGAAGGAGTCGCTCTCCAAGAGCCTGCAGATTCAGGTCGATGCCCAGAGTAAGGTCTTTGCCTGCCACAGGACGCTGATCGAACTTGCCACGCTGGTAACTTCCCTGTATTCGTCCGTGCGCATCACGAAGTTTGATTTTGATACCCTTCTCTCCCCTGAGCTCTTTCTCATAGTATTTCTCCACACCGAGTTTACCGATATAGTCGCCTGGCTGATAGTAGCTGTCATCTTCTATATCGCTCTCCGAAACTTCTCCCACATCTCCGAGCACATGGGCAGCATAGGGACCGGTGTATTCACGTATGCTTCTCTTCTGCACATAGAAACCTGGGAAACGGAACATCTTTTCCTGGAACACACTGAAGTCCTTATCGGACAACTGTCCCATGAAGAGCTGCTGGGTGTAACGCGAATAACCGGGATTTTTGGAACGGTCCTTGATATCGTTCATTCGCTTGATGAAGAACTCTTTTGTAATGCCAAGCGAGTTGCAGAAGTCCATCGTGTCGAGTCTTCCACTCTCCTCGTTCATCACCACCATGATATCATAAGACGGCTGATTGTACACCATCAGTTTGCCGTTTCTGTCGTAGATGGCTCCACGTGACGGATATTCCACCTGCTTGAGGAAGGCATTACTGTCGGCATTCTTCTTATAGTCGTCGCTCATAATCTGCAACGTAAAGAGACGAATGATGTAAATGGTCACAATTCCTATGGCCACTCCACCTATCACAAACTTACGTTTTTCGAGATTATAATCGATCATAATATCTATTTATATAATATGCCCTATTTTTTATATATTTTACCCTTACACCTTATTATTATATATACCTTATTATATATATGTATCATTCTATGCATGCATAGAGTATGATTCGTTCTCCGTCAATTTCGTAGAGAAAAGGCGAAAGGGAAAAACTACTTGCGCACATTCTCTATGGCCATCAGCAACACATAGGTGAGAGCAGCACTTCCCACGATACATTCTATCCACTGCAACCAGTTGAAGAAATTGAAAGTTTCGAGTGTAAAGAAGAGCAGGCAATAAATCACCACGATGATGAGCGAATACCAAAAGTAAGAACTTCCAAGCGTGCGCACGCCAGGAAGCAAGTCGTCAGAACTGTCACGGGGCAGGAACAGCTCGAGCAGATAAGGCTGCAAGAGAGCTATTGCCGTCATAGAGCCAGCAGCCACACCCGGAGTGTTGGCGAAGATGTCGACTCCCAATCCCAGGGCAAAACTCCACAATAACATTTGCCAACGAGGCGTGTTACGACGAAAGTGGAGCACGAACATGATGTACAGAAGCGGTGTGGCGCAATGGAAAAGATGTATATGGTTACACACCAGTCCTTGCACCAGCAGGAGTACAAAGAATACTCCCCATCGCTTTACTATATCTATACTCATTTTTCAAAAAGAATTGAAAAAGTGTTGTCTTTTAAATCTGTTTTGTTTCTGCGAAACGGCAGAGTGCATTACTGTGGCTTGATGGAATCCTGTGCTGCCCGCATCAGGTCGATACGTTCCTGCAAGGCAGAATCATCAACAAGGCACACATCGCGCAAGCGAGCAAAATCGGTAGACAACTTAACCTGTACACGATATGACAGTCCGTCTGCCGAATTGAACACATGCAGAACCTTTCCCACCATGACACCTGGAGGGAAGACCGATGAATATCCACTCGTCACCACATTGTCGCCCAACTTGAAGTGAGCATGTCTTGGCACGTCCTCGAGATAAGCCAGCTGTGAGGAGCCACCTCGCCAGCGCAGATAGCCGAAATAGCCACGGCGCTGTATGGTACAGCTGATATTGGAATGGCTGTTGAGAGCTGGGATGACGATGCTGTAATGTTCAGACACCAAGTAGACAATGCCTACCACGCCCATACCACAAACCACGCCCATATCGCGCTTCACTCCATCGGCAGAACCCTTATCTATAGTGATAAGGTTGTCGTATCTGTTCACCATATTGGCGACGACCTTTGCCGGAATAAGCCTGCATCCCTGGAAGGGGACCATGCTTGACAAGCGTGTCACTGCAGCTTCCTGACTGCGGGTAAGGCGGGCGATACTGTCGTCCAGCATTCTTACCTGCTGTTCCAGGAAAGCATTGCGCTGAGTGAGCTGACTGTTGACGCCTGACAGCGAGAAGTAACTCTCCACAGCCGAATCCCACTCATACACCTTGCCCGTAACGGCGTTGGCCGACGAGAACCACACACTGCCCTGATAACTGTTGTATCTGAAGAGCAGTACCATGCTCACTACCTCAAGCACCAGGAACACAAACCAGTGGTTGTGTTTCGCCAGAAACTCTGTAAGGTTGTGCATACGCTATAGTTTCTCTGAAATTCAGATTTTCAATTATCTCATCAGGAACGAGAAGCGGTCTACATTCTTCAGCGCGATGCCGGCACCCTTAGCCACACTGTGCAATGGGTCTTCGGCAATATGGAAAGGAATGTTGATCTTGGCTGTGAGACGCTTGTCGAGTCCACGGAGCAAAGCTCCACCGCCAGAGAGCCAGATACCATTCTTCACGATATCAGCATAGAGCTCAGGAGGAGTGTTCTCAAGAGCTGAGAGCACAGCATTCTCGATCTTTGCCACAGTCTTGTCCAAGCACTGAGCTATCTCCTGATAGCATACAGGCACCTCCATAGGCAGAGCTGTGATGCGGTTAGGACCATGAACAATAAAGTCTTCTGGAGCCTCATCACCCAGGTCGGTAAGAGCAGAGCCTACATGTATCTTGATACGCTCGGCCATACGCTCAGACACCTTCACGTTGTGCTGACGGCTCATGTACTCCTGGATATCAGCAGTCAGGTCGTCACCGGCTGTACGGATGGAGTTGTTGCTCACAATACCGCCAAGTGAGATGACAGCAATCTCGGTGGAACCGCCACCTATATCAACTATCATGTTTCCCTCTGGCGCCTCCACATCGATACCGATACCGATAGCTGCTGCCATAGGTTCAAAAATCAAGTAAACATCACGTCCGTCGGCATGCTCGGCAGAATCGCGTACAGCACGGAGCTCCACCTCGGTAGAACCAGAAGGCACACCAATTACCATACGGAGTGAGGGAGAGAAAAGACGGCTTCCTGTATGCACCATCTTGATAAGACCGCGCATCATCTGCTCGCATGCAGTAAAGTCGGCTATCACACCATCACGCAAAGGACGGATAGTACGGATATTGTCATGAGTCTTCTCGTACATCATCTTAGCCTTCTCACCTACAGCAATCATCTTGTCTGTACGGCGGTCGAGGGCTACAACAGAGGGCTCATCCACCACAATCTTATCATCGCTGATAATAATGGTGTTGGCTGTTCCCAAGTCCATTGCGATTTCCTGAATAAATGAAAAAAATCCCATTTTCTTTTGTTATT
>ERZ779875.1673-NODE-1673-length-13882-cov-2.720691_pt1 | contig 13882 bp, 9 predicted proteins | sample MGYA00511246_ERZ779875 | MGnify/ENA primary metagenome ERZ779875 (study PRJEB29588, sample SAMEA2155093) | human gut metagenome | biome: human gut; feature: human-associated habitat; material: faeces | place: Denmark | collected 2008/2010 ... | reverse complement strand
ACCGATCAAGACGGTAAAGAGGTAAAGATGAGTGACTATAAAGGGAAAAAAGTAGCGCTCTATTTTTATCCGAAAGATAATACGAGCGGTTGCACGGCGGAAGCATGCAGCTTACGTGACGGCTATCAAGCCTTACAAGCGAAAGGCTTCGAGATCATCGGAGTAAGTAAAGATAGCGCCAAATCGCATCAAGGCTTTATACAAAAGCAAAACTTACCTTTCCGTTTAATAGCGGACACAGACACGGCCTTACAAGAACAGTTTGGTGTGTGGGCTGAGAAAAAAATGTACGGACGTTCATACATGGGGACTCTCCGGACCACCTTTATCATTAACGAGGAAGGTATTGTTACCAATATCATCGGGCCGAAAGAGGTGAAGACAAAAGACCATGCAAATCAAATCCTTAATTTATAAGGGACACATATGGCAAAAGAAGAAAATTTGTTCGAAGAAAAAGCGAAAGAAGAAGGTGGTAAACCAGCCGCTAACACGGATAAGCTAAAAGCTTTACGTGCGGCAATGGATAAAATCGAGAAGAACTACGGAAAAGGTTCGATCATGAAACTGGGCGATGAAAGCATCGAGGATATCGAGGTGATACCGACAGGCTCTATCGCTTTAAACGCAGCGCTGGGCGTAGGTGGATATCCGAAAGGACGTATCGTCGAGATCTATGGTCCGGAATCTTCCGGTAAGACAACGATAGCGATCCATGCGATCGCCGAGGCGCAGAAAAAAGGAGGTATCGCCGCATTTATCGATGCGGAGCATGCTTTTGACCGTTTCTATGCCGAGAAGCTAGGCGTTGATGTAGAGAACCTATGGATCTCCCAGCCGGATAACGGTGAGCAGGCCTTGGAAATAGCCGAGCAATTGATCCGTTCATCCGCCGTAGATATCATTGTTATCGACTCCGTAGCCGCATTGACTCCTAAAGCCGAGATTGAGGGCGATATGGGAGACAGCAAGATGGGTCTGCAAGCTCGTCTAATGTCGCAAGCCCTTCGTAAGTTGACGGCCGCGATCAATAAGACGAATACGACCTGTATCTTCATCAACCAATTGCGTGATAAGATCGGTGTAATGTTCGGAAACCCTGAAACGACGACAGGTGGTAACGCATTGAAATTCTATGCTTCTGTCCGTTTGGATATCCGTAGTATTGGAAAGCTGAAAGATGGTGACGAGATCAAGGGAAACCAAGTGCGTGTGAAAGTTATAAAAAACAAGGTGGCTCCTCCATTCCGCAAGGCAGAGTTCGATATCATGTTCGGTCAAGGTATCTCCCGTTCCGGAGAGATCATCGATCTTGGTTCTGAACTGAATATCATCAAGAAGAGCGGTTCATGGTACAGCTACAATGATACCAAATTGGGACAGGGTCGTGATGCGGCAAAACAATGTGTCGAGGACAATCCCGAATTGGCAGACGAATTATCCGAATTAATATTTGACGCATTAAAAGCCAACAAGTAATTTGCGGGGGCGGGCAAACCCCGCCCCTATACAAAATTGTAATGAGTAATAAAGACAAATATCGTTTACTTTGCAATACTGAAAAAAATATACCGATCTTCTCACATGACTGGTGGTTGGATACGGTTTGCGGAGAAAAAAAATGGGATGTCTTGCTTATAGAACAAAAGGGAAGGATACAGGCAACCCTCCCCCTTTACGTCCCCCATTCCGATATTGTCTCAATGCCTTCTTACACCCAAACGATGGGCCCTTGGTTCGCCGCAAGTTCCTCCGACACGAAATATACGACCGAGTTAGGACGACGTCAAGAACTATGCAAACAATTCACGGAAGAACTAAAACGCTATCCGCACTTCCTGCAAAATTTCAATTATGACATTACGGATTGGCTTCCGTTTTATTGGGCGGGATATAACCAAACGACACGTTATACCTATTTATTAAAAAATATCCGGGATCATCAAGCGGTATGGGAGAATATGAGCCCCAATATCCGGCGAAATATTGCGAAAGCGCAGAATAAATACCATATATCCGTAAAAAAAGGGATTCCTTTGAATGAGTTCCTAGCTGTACAAGCCCAAACATTTGATCGCCAGCATGTACGAATCAAGGAAGACACGAATGTACTGAAAGACTTGATCGCCACTTGCCGGCAAAGAGGACAAGGTGATTTATGGGGAGGTTATGACGAGCAAGGCCATTTACATGCGGCCGCTTTCATCGTATGGCAAGATCGATCGGCTTACTATCTCGCAGGAGGAGGAAATCCGGCCTATAGAGGTTCCGGAGCGCAAAGCTACGTCCTGTGGGAATGTCTTCATTTCGTTTCTCAATTTACGACGGTCTTTGATTTCGAAGGGTCTATGCTACCCGGAGTAGAACGTTTCTTCCGCGAGTTCGGAGCTATCCAAACCCCATTTTTCACAATATCTAGGGGGAAATTGAGTTTATTAGACAGAGCACGCATTAAACTAAGCAAATGGGTATGAAAAATCGCACTTTACATTATATAATACGCTTTCTTGTAGGAGATGATGTCCCTAGCGAACTGGTGGAAACGATCGGGTACACGGCTGATCCCAATAAATTCGACCGATATAACGTCGTTATCATTCCATCCGGCTTCTTTGATGGACAAACATACGGGACTCCCGCTTCCTTACCAGAACTCCCCTTGCGAGAGGTTCAAGGTATCCCCTTGTTATTCGGCTCGCCGAAAGAGGAATGGATAAGAGATACATGGGTGGTTCATGCCGATATCATCGCAAGTACTTATTTTCTCATTTCCAGATACGAGGAGATGGTACGGCGTGGACTTCGGGATGAGCATGGAAGATTTCCCGGTAAAGAGTCCTTGCCCTACCGGGCCGGTTTCCTGCATCGTCCGATCGTGGATGAATATCGCATGCTGCTTCATCGTTGGCTGCGCCAATCCCGGTTACGTGTACCCGAGGTAAAAAAGCAAATCCGGAAGATCTACCTCACGCACGACGTAGATTCTCCGACTCTATATCGTTCGTGGAAAGGTTTGATACGGTCTATTAGAGATAGAAGAGGTTTATATAAATCCTTTCAAGGTAAATTCGGTTCCCTTGAGAAAGACCCGTTTTATACCTTCCCTTGGTTTTTCCGCCAGAATAGTATCCTTCAGGACTTGATAGGGAAGGAACAATGTCACCCTATCCTATTTATCCGGAACGGGGGGAAAGCCAAGCACGACAAACCTCATTACGATTTGAGGAATAAAGATATTCGTAAATTGATAAAAAGTGCTTTAGAGCATAATGTAACTATTGGTTTGCATAGTAGCTACCAAGCGGGTACGACTCCCAGCCTTATCCGGAAAGAGAAAACCGGTCTGGAAGATCATATCGGTAAAAATGTTCGGTTCAACCGTCATCATTTCTTGGCAATCCGGGAACCGGAAGATATGGACCAAATAGAGGCTGCTGGGGTTACGGACGATTTCACCATGGGGTACGCCGATGTCTCCGGATTCCGGTTAGGGACTTGCTACCCGGTTCGTTGGATCAATCCGATCACCCGCCGGCTATCTCCTCTCCGACTACATCCGCTTATTATAATGGATTGTACCCTAGAGGAGGAGAAATATATGGGACTGGATTTTGACAGGGCTTTAACCTATTGCCGGAATTTAGTGGAACAAGTAAATAATGTAGGAGGTGAATTGGTTTTACTATGGCATAATGACTCCGTACAAGAAGGGTCCGGAAGTTATTTACGTAAATTATACGCCCAGCTATTAAAAGAATTAGCGAAGCAGTGAAAACAATAAAATCCCTGTATTCAAATAAATCAGAAAGAATGATTACTAATTGTAAAAATATTTTAGTCCTCGCCCCTCATACGGATGATGGGGAACTTGGGTTGGGGGGAACTATCTCACGCCTGATAGAAGATGGTAAAAAAGTGACCTATGTGGCTTTCTCCACCGCACAGCAATCGGTTCCCGAGGGTTTTCCGAAAGATATCTTGAAGACAGAGGTCAAGCAAGCGACCCAGACCTTAGGTATAGAACCGGAAAACCTAATCATATACAATTACGAAGTAAGAAAACTGGGATACGCAAGACAAGAGATATTAGAGGAGTTAATACGCCTGAAAAAAGTATCCGATTTTGACCTAGTCTTCATCCCTAGCTTGCACGACATCCACCAAGATCATACGACGATCGCCCAAGAGGGTCTACGGGCGTTCAAAAACACGAATATATTAGGTTATGAGTTAATCTGGAACAACCTGACATTCAATACACAATGTTTTGTAAGGCTGGAAGAGCGCCATATCGACGCAAAGGTAGAATCATTGAAAGCCTATAAATCGCAAGGAGCGAGAGATTATCTATCCAAGGACTTTATCTATTCATTAGCGAGAGCACGGGGTGTCCAAGCGGGATGTACCTATGCGGAAGCGTTTGAAGTCGTTCGTCTATTCTTATAACACTGATTGAATCCATGAATAAACTTCTTATCATATGTGATATGTTCCCACCCGCTTTCGCCCCCAGAATGGGATATCTATGCAAATATTTGACACGCATGGGATGGGAAGTTACCGTAGTGACAGAATACATAGAAGACAATACATTCGAATTCCTTACGGGGTATGCGGACGTGTATTGCGTCCGCTACTACAAAGCATCAGGAAAGATCTCAAAGCATATCGAATGGATGTGGGTCATGTTTCTAGACATCTTGTTTGGTTATAAAGACATGAGAATAATCAACGCATGCATCCCCTTAATAAAGACCAACCAATACAAGGGGATATTGTGTAGCACATACCGCACCTTTCCTTTAACCGCCGCCAAGACGTTAGCGATCCATACCAACCTCCCTTTCGTCGTGGATTTACGAGATATTATCGAGCAATACGCCTCCAACGAATATATATCGCATAAATTCCATACATTTTCATGGTTAGACGCATTCATCACAAAGCGATTTCGCAAACGGTTACTTAGAAAGCGAAATAACGCTTTGGAGGTAGCGGATTGTGTCACGACCGTATCGCCTTGGCATGTGGAGGTACTCAAACAATATAATCCCAACGTAAGACTGATTTATAATGGATTCGATCCTGAGTTGTTCTATCCGCAACAAATCAAGACCTCCCGGTTTATCATTACCTATACCGGACGGTTGTTAAGTTTAGCGATCCGAAATCCGGAGTTATTATTTGCAGCCATCGCCCGTCTTACGGAGGACAAGGTCATTATCCCCGAAACTTTTCGAGTTGTATGGTATACCGATCAAGAGTCCCGCTCCATCATCCGCCAAGAGGCCGAACGACATGGGGTGCAATCTTTCATGGATTACCATGAGTATGTACCGGCATCCGATATTCCCCTCATCTTGAACAAAAGCTCGGTGCTGCTTTCCTTGACGAATAAGTTTGACACGTCTGGTCCAAAAGGCTTCATGACAACTAAGTTCTTTGAATCGCTTGCGGTAGAAAAACCCATCTTATGCGTACAAAGTGACGAGGCCTACCTCGCCGAAGCCATCAAGGAGACCCATTCCGGACTGGCCGCAACCCGGGTAGACGAGGTGTACGATTTCTTGAAACATTACTATGAGGAATGGCAGGAAAAAGGATATACGACCTCGCCCGTCAATCGGGATAAGCTATCGAATTATTCCCGGAAAGAACAAGCTAGCCAATTTGTGCGTATATTTGAGGAAATTTAAGCAGATGGATAAATACCTCAACATAGTATCGTTCAATATACCTTATCCCGCCAATTACGGAGGGGTTATTGATGTGTATTATAAACTGGAAGCCTTGCGTGCTTGCGGCGTGAAACTCATATTACATTGTTTCGAATATGAACGTCCGCATGCACCGGAATTAGAAAGCATTTGCGACAAGGTTTTCTATTATAAACGCCGTACCGGGGTAATCGCTAATTTAACATGGCTCCCTTACAATGTATATAGCCGTAAAGATCATCGCTTGATCGAGAATCTTTTACAAAATGATTACCCGATCTTATTTGAGGGCCTCCACTCCTGCTATTATATGGACGATCCCCGTTTAAGAAACCGGATGAAGATATTCCGGGAGTGCAATATCGAGCACGATTATTATCGCCACTTGGCAAAGTCTGGCAAAGGATTGGTTCGCAATGCCTTTTTCAAGATCGAGGCCATGCGCTTCCAAGCCTATCAGAAAGTAGCACGGTACGCAAATCTGATAATCGCCGTATCCACGACAGACGCAGACTATTTACGAAAACAATTTCCCAATCAAAGGATCGAGTTCGTTCCTTGTTTCCACGAGAATAACCGGATTACGGCCGAACCGGGAAAATCCGATTATATTTTATATCATGGCAAGTTATCCGTTATCGAGAATGAACGAGCCGTGTTATTTCTCACCAAGCATGTTTTCAGCCAATTAAAACATACCTGCATAATAGCGGGCATGAACCCGACCCGTTTGATACGAGAGGCAGCCGCTCCTTACCCACATATAAAAGTAGAAGCAAATCCCAGTAAGGAACGTATGGACGCATTGATCCACAACGCACAAATTCATATGCTAATCACATTTCAAGATACCGGCCTAAAACTAAAGCTTTTGAACAGCTTATTCGCCGGAAGGCATACGATTGTCAATCATCTCATGCTAGCGGGTAGCGGATTAGATCCTTTATGCCATATCGCCGATACGCCGGATGAGATGATACGGGCTTGCGAACAATTAATGGCCCTACCTATAGATAAAGAGGTGATAGATAAACGAAAACAATTATTGTTCCCTGCTTTTTCTAATGAAGATCAGGGGATACGTTTATACAAGATGATATATGATGAAAGAGAATAGAAGTGATTTATTACATACATTAACCGAACGTTTGAAAGCGATCGACTATAATAAATTACCGATCAGCGATTATAATAAGCGATACATCGGCAACTTAAAGCCGGCGTTAAGCTATTTCATGCATATATACGCAGATTGCCTACAAAGAGGACTTCAAGCGATACAAACCCCTATCTCCGATGTCACGCTAATCGATTATGGAGGAGGAACCGGCTTCCTTAGTATTCTGGCGAAATCCATAGGAATAGGACAAGTTATTTATATTGATCTTAACCCATCTTCCGTGGAGACGATCCAGCTATTGAAACAAATAATAGGAATAGGCCCCGATATCATACTCCATGGAGATTCAGATGTTCTTGCGGACTGGTGCGCAAGGAACAAAGTCTACCCCCAACTTTTAATCGCTACGGACCTGATAGAGCATGTCTATGATTTATCTTTGTTCTTCAAGGATTTAATCCATATAAACGATTCCATGTATCTACTATTCACGACAGCCTCTACACCATTCAACCCGTATGTCCAACAACGGTTACATAAGATGATGGTCGGATGCGAAAGTGGATCTTTGGAATCCCCCAACTATTATACATTACGAGAGCAATTCATAACGAAACTTTGCCCGGCTTTCTCCCCAAAAGAAGTAGAGACATGGGCCCGGAAGACTAGAGGCTTGACCTATCCCGATATCCAAAAAGCGATCGAGAAAAAGAGTTTACCAAGCCCGGAAGACCCATACAATACTTGCGACCCGGCTACAGGTAATTGGGCCGAACGAATCCTTCCCATACAGACTTATGAAGACTTATTGGCACCCTACCAGTTCAAGCTTAAAGTAGAGAAAGGATTTTATAACGCAGACCGAAACAACCCAGTTCTTTCCTTGATATGCAAAGGTATCAACGCATTGATCCGCAACAGCGGCTCCTTTGGTTTTCTATTGGCACCATTCATCATTCTCTCCTGCGGCAAGGAGCGAGCAGATGCCATCTAGAACATATTCACGGGTCAAGTCCTCAGCTTTCAAGATTTGGTCGTTCCACTGCAATAAATCAATATCTATCGGCACATGCCCACAAGATTTATCTTCCGGCTTACGGCCGATGCAGCATTCTATATCTTTCAAGACATCCTTTATTCGCGCCGGACTCTCCTCGCTATACAAAACAGCCACTCGATTCAAAAATGTAGTTGATAATGGACAATCGATCGGTTCCGTATAAACTGGCTGAGAAAACTGTATAAAAACAAAATGAGCACGCAGCATCTCCGCCGCGCGCTCCATATTTTTCTCTTTATCCCAATTAGAGCCTAAGCACAATAGAACCCGGTTTCGTTTATTCTCCATCTCCGGCTAAAAGCGTTTAGTCATTCTTATGATTATTCAAGAATGTATTGATAAAACCGATCAACTTCACGAAAGAAGCGGAAAATTGTCCGGTATCGCTATTACGGATAGAGATAAATTTCTCCTTACCTTCCGTGGTAAATGAAACCTGATACATGATATCCCCTAAATCCCGGTTCGTCTCCTCCTCAAAGCCATAAGAGTCTTTCATCTTAAAGAAATTACATTTTTGCAGAATCGGTTTTAAAGAAGCGAACTCCTCGTCAGTCAATGTCCCCTCCATAATTTTAGGATCTCGTTTCTTGGCGAAATTATCCATATAATAATTATACTCCTCGATACGGAATGTCTTGTCACTATCAAACAGAACCATTAGTTTGTAGTTATCTACACTTTCCATACTATAACTAAAAGAGAAATCCTTCAATTCTTTTTTACAGCCTGTAAAACAAGCAGACAGAAGAACCAATAAGGTGGCGAACAAAGTAATTCGTAGTTTCATTTGTCTAAAGTTGAAATTTGTGGCACAAACATACATAAAATACTCGAAAAACAACCCATGGAAATAAAAAAATACCTATTAGTTGGTATTGGTGGTACGAAGTTTTCAAGCTACCTTCGCGTAACATTTAATAGGACATGAGATTATCAGAACTTCGCACAGGCGATAAAGGTGTTATAGTAAAGGTAATGGGTCGCGGAGCTTTCCGCAAACGCATTATCGAGATGGGATTTATCAGAGGGAAAGAAGTGATCGTTATACAAAACGCTCCGCTCAAAGACCCTATTCACTATCGTGTGATGGGATATGATGTCTCATTGCGACGCTCGGACGCCGCATTGATCGAAGTCGTTAGCGCGGCGGATTTCGAGAAGGAACAAGCTACCTCGGTACAAGATACGAACAGGAGTGCAGACTCTTTTATCCTGCCTTCCGGCAATGAATTGCAAGCCATCGCATTACATAAAGGAAAAACAATTAACGTTGCCTTGGTTGGTAATCCGAACTGCGGAAAGACCTCTCTTTTCAATTTCGCATCCGGAGCACATGAGCATGTGGGTAACTATAGCGGCGTGACCGTAGATGCCAAGGAAGGAACCTTCCAACAGAATGGCTATACATTCCGCATCGTAGATTTACCGGGTACTTACTCCCTATCCGCTTACACGCCGGAAGAATTATACGTGCGTAAGCATTTGAATGAAGAGCAACCGGACGTGGTGATCAATGTTATCGACGCATCCAATCTGGAGCGAAACCTATATTTGACCGCCCAACTGATCGATATGGACGTTCGCATGGTAATCGCCTTAAACATGTATGATGAGCTGGAACGCCATGGTAATAAATTCGATCATGAGTCCTTAGCGAAAATGATCGGGGCACCGATTATCCCGACCGTAAGTAAAACAGGATTTGGCATAGAGGATTTGTTTAACCGTGTAATCAAGGTATACGAAGAAGAAGATCCTGTCATCCGTCATATCCATATTAATTACGGAGAGTCTTTAGAGAAAGGGATCAGCAACGTTAGGAAGACCTTGAAAAATAGCGTGGATATACCCAAAAGCTTGTCAAAGCGGTATCTATCTATCAAGCTATTAGAGGGAGATCGGGAGATAGAGACATTTATAAAAACGCTGCCCGGTGCCGAAACGATCTTCCAAGAAAGAGACCGTAATACAGCCCTAATAGAAAAGTTATTGCAAGAGGATTGTGAGACCGCATTCACGAACGCACGCTATGGCTTTATTTCCGGAGCGTTGCGTGAGACTTACGAACAAAATACGATCAAAGAGGCAACGAGTACGCAGATCATCGATCTATTCGTCACGCATAAAGTCTTAGGCTTCCCTATCTTTATCCTATTCATGTGGATCATGTTCGAGGCCACTTTCCGTTTGGGAGGCTATCCGATGGAATGGATAGAGGCATTGGTCGAGGTGATCGGTAATTTCGTGCGCAGCCATATGTCGGAAGGACCTTTGAAGGATCTTCTCGTGGATGGTATCATCGGTGGCGTGGGAGGTGTTATCGTGTTCCTGCCGAATATCTTGATTCTGTATATGTTCATATCGTTCATGGAAGACTCCGGATATATGGCACGTGCGGCTTTTATCATGGATAAGATCATGCATAAGATGGGACTGCATGGAAAGTCATTCATCCCTTTAGTGATGGGATTCGGTTGTAATGTTCCTGCTATCATGGCCTCCCGTACGATAGAGAGCCGTAATAGCCGGATGATAACGATGTTGGTAAATCCGTTGATGAGCTGTAGCGCCCGCCTGCCGGTTTATGTATTGCTGACCGGGGCGTTTTTCCCGAAGAACGCCAGCTTTGTGTTATTAGCTTTATATGTATCCGGAATCTTGCTGGCAGTTATCATGGCCCGTCTTTTCAAACGCTTCCTGTTTAACGAGGAGGATGTTCCTTTCGTAATGGAACTCCCCCCCTATCGGATGCCTACCGGCAAATCCATCATGATCCATATGTGGGAGAAAGCGAAACAATACTTGCACAAGATGGGAGGTATCATCTTGGTCGCTTCTATCATCATCTGGTTCTTGGGTATTTCCCCAGACATTCGGAGAGCGGAGATCAGTTTGATCGCCAGATAGCGGAGATCGAAAATACGGAGTTGGATTCTCAAGAAAAAACAGATACGATAGAGGAGTTAGAACGCTTGAAGGCAATCGACCACCAACAAAATTCGTATATCGGGCGTATCGGCCAGACGATTCAACCGGTCTTGGCTCCCTTAGGATTCGACTGGAAAATGAGTGTAAGCTTACTTACCGGTATGGCGGCGAAAGAAGTTGTTGTCAGCACGTTAAGCGTATTATACACGGGGAATGCCGATGATGACAGCCAAGCCCTGTCGGAGCGTTTGAAGCAAGACCGTAACGCAGAAGGTAATTTGGTATTCACACCGCTCATAGCGATTAGCTTAATGCTTTTCGTCTTGATTTATTTTCCGTGCATAGCAACTATATCGGCTATTGTCAACGAGTCTGGCTCATGGAAATGGGGTATATTCGTTATCATTTATACTTGTGTCCTAGCATGGATCGTTTCTTTCATTGTTTATCAAACGGGGAATTTCTTTGTGGGTTTATTCAGCTAAGAACTTTCCTATGTTTTATTTAGTTATATATAGGAGGTAAATTTATAGGTATGTGGCAAGATATAGCAGTTTGCGTTATTGGTATCTCGGTTATCGGATATATCGCATATAAGGTTTATCGAATGCTTACGAAACCGAAATCCAGTGATCCTTGCTGTGGGTGTAGTGGGTGTTCGTTAAAGAAAGAATTGATGAAATAGACAATTGGGTTGTGTCAAGCAAAGAATTGCAACACAGCCCCATAACTTATTTCCAACCAAAAGGTCTTTACCGACCTATGCAATGATAAATAAAACCGGCCTCCTCCAATTCTGCCTTATCATAGATATTACGTCCATCCAAGATTAAAGGCGTAGCCATTAATTTCTTAATAACAGACCAAGAAGGCATACGGAATTCTTTCCATTCAGTAACCAACAATAGTGCATCCGCATCTATCACAGCCTCATATATATCTTTAACATAAGAAATCACATCTTCAGGCAAACGTCTTTGAGCCTCAGGTATAGCCACTGGATCATAAGCCGAAACCAGACATCCGGCGTTTCTTAACTTTTCGATCAAAACCAATGAAGGAGCCTCTCGCATATCATCTGTCTCCGGCTTAAACGCCAACCCCCATAAAGCGATACGCTTACCTTTGATATCCCCGTTAAAATGCTTCACTAACTTACGAAACAATATTGACTTCTGCTCTTCATTTACAGCCTCTACCGCTTCCAATATACGCATCTGATAACCACTATCGGCAGCGGTCTTCACAAGCGCTTTGACATCTTTCGGGAAACAAGAACCTCCGTATCCACAACCCGCATACAGAAAACGACTACCGATACGAGCATCCGTCCCAATCCCTTTACGCACCATATTTACGTCAGCACCGACAATCTCACACAAATTAGCGATATCATTCATAAAACTGATACGAGTCGCCAACATAGCGTTTGCCGCATATTTAGTCATTTCAGCAGAAGGGACATCCATAAAAATCACCCGGAAATTATTCAGTAAAAACGGACGATATAACTTTGACATCAATTTCTCGGCACGCTCGGATTCCACTCCTACAACTACACGGTCCGGACTCATAAAATCCTTTACCGCAGCCCCTTCCTTCAAGAACTCTGGGTTAGAAGCAATATCGAACTCTATATTTACATTCCGCTTAGCTTGCTCATCCTTAATAGCTCGCTTTACCTTCTGGGCAGTACCTACTGGAACCGTACTTTTAGTAACAACCAAGATATATTTATTCATGTATCTTCCCACGGTCCGAGCAACCTCCAACACATATTTCAAATCCGCGCTTCCATCCTCATCTGGAGGCGTCCCCACTGCGGAAAACAAGACTTCCACCTCATCCAGACATTCTTTTAACTCGGTAGTAAAATGCAAACGCCCCGCCTGCATATTACGAGCCACCAATTCATCCAAACCCGGCTCATAAATGGGAACGATGCCTTTCTTCAGATTATCGATCTTATTTTTATCCACATCTACACAAAACACCTCTGTACCCATTTCCGCAAAACACGTACCTGTTACCAAGCCTACATAGCCTGTTCCAACTATTGCTATTTTCATAATTCCCTTTGTTTCTCAAAATATCTTAAAAACGTATGCAAATGTACAATAATTCATAGAAATCCGCTATCATAAATATACAAATTGAAAAAAATCATATGTTCGTCTGTTTTTAAAGAAATAACTGTTAACTTTGTATTCGGTTTCCCTTTAATAGAGGGAAATCTTACATTGTTAAACAAACGGAGAAATCAACAATAATAGATTCACCCGTCCGTTATTATTGCAGGTACAGTTTGACAGTAAAGAAAAATAAGGAAGAGAGCATGACTAAAGTTTGTTTCTTGGTATCATCATTATGCAACGAAGGCCCGGTTAATGTTATGTATAACATTATCCAATATATGGACTTCTCCAAGTTCAAGGTATCTATCATTACTTTCATACCAGAGAAAAAAACTACCCGAATTAAGGATTTCCAGAAGTATCCGCTTTCGATTCATCAATTGGCACCAGAAACGCCTCTTAATCCATTCGCTTTATTCACGGCACTAAAACAAGAGGTAAAATTGATCAATCCGGATATGCTTCATGCGCATTGTCCGCGTTCATTATATTTAATGTGCTTTTTACCTCGAAAGTATAAACGAATCTATACGATTCATATCTATCCGGGACTGCAGCAGCAGATATTATATGGAAAATTTAAAGGAGATATCGTCAATCAACTGAACCATTTCTTCACCCGAAAAGTAGATCTCCCCATAGGTTGCTCTGAAAGTGTAGGAAAACTCTATAAAGAAAATAAAGGTTGGGACATCTCTTGCATACCCAATGGATCTTCGTTACCCATCTGGAATTGCGATCCGATTTATCGGCAAAAGCTAAGAAAAGATTTAGGACTAAAAGACGATATCCGATATTTTATTTTTATCGGGCGCTTCTCAGGAGAGAAGAATCCTGAACTATTAATACGTGCCTTTAAACAAATAGGGGCCAAGCAAGTGGGATTGATCATGCTCGGTGAGGGACCCTTATGGGAAGA
>ERZ779875.1669-NODE-1669-length-13899-cov-2.664909_pt1 | contig 13899 bp, 9 predicted proteins | sample MGYA00511246_ERZ779875 | MGnify/ENA primary metagenome ERZ779875 (study PRJEB29588, sample SAMEA2155093) | human gut metagenome | biome: human gut; feature: human-associated habitat; material: faeces | place: Denmark | collected 2008/2010 ... | reverse complement strand
TTTCATGGTTCCCTTGTCACCTTCGCCCTGTCTACGAACAGAAACTTCTCCGTTTTCTGCTTCTTTTTCGCCTACAATCAGCATATAAGGGATGCGTTTCATCTCATTATCACGGATCTTACGCCCGATTTTCTCATTACGATCATCTACAATCGCGCGAATCTCGTGTGTTTTCAAATACATCTTTACCTGCTCTGCATAATCGTTGAACTTTTCACTAATCGGCAGAATAACTACCTGTTCAGGAGTCAGCCACAACGGGAACTTACCGGCAGTATGCTCAATCAATACAGCAACGAAACGTTCCATAGAGCCAAACGGAGCGCGATGAATCATAACCGGACGGTGCTTCTGGTTATCAGAACCCATATATTCCAGTTCGAAGCGTTCCGGCAAGTTATAATCTACCTGAATAGTCCCTAACTGCCAACGACGCCCAATCGCATCTTTTACCATAAAGTCGAGCTTAGGGCCATAGAAAGCAGCTTCACCATATTCAATCTTGGCAGGTAATCCTTTTTCTTCACAAGCTTCAATAATAGCTTGTTCCGCCTTCTCCCAATTATCATCGCTACCGATATATTTCTCACGGTTCACCTTGTCACGCAAGGAGATCTGAGCCTCGAAGTTCTCGAAATTCATCGTCTTGAATACGATCGAGATGATGTCCATTACGTTCAAGAATTCCTGCTTTACCTGATCGGGGCGGCAGAAAATATGAGCATCATCCTGCGTAAAGCTACGTACACGGGTCAATCCGTGCAACTCTCCGCTCTGCTCATACCGGCAAACCGTACCGAACTCAGCGAGACGCAACGGCAGGTCCTTATACGAACGAGGAGAGTTTTTATAGATCATACAGTGATGAGGACAGTTCATCGGTTTCAAGAAGTATTCCTCACCCTCCTCAGGTGTATGGATCGGTTGGAAAGAATCCTTTCCGTATTTAGCGTAGTGGCCGGAGGTAATATACAATAATTTATTACCGATCGGCGGACACATTACCTCTTGATAATTATAACGAGCTTGGATACGACGCAAGAACTCTTGCAGACGCAAACGCAAGGCGGTACCTTTCGGCAACCACATCGGTAAGCCCTTACCTACCGTATCGGAGAACATGAACAAGTCCATCTCCTTACCGATCTTACGGTGGTCACGTTTCTTGGCCTCCTCCAACAATGTCAGATACTCATCCAACATCTTCTTTTTCGGGAAAGTGATACCATACAAACGAACCAATTGCTTGCGTTTCTCATCGCCACGCCAATAAGCGCCGGCTACGCTCAATATCTTGACAGCTTTCAGATAAGAGGTATTCGGTAAGTGCGGTCCTCTACACAAGTCCGTAAAAGAACCCTGCGTATAGGTAGTGATCGTACCGTCTTCCAACTCACTGATAAGCTCTGTTTTATACTCTTCACCTCTATCGCCGAACATCTTCATGGCATCCGCCTTGGTAATGTCCTGACGTTTGATCTCTTCTTTCTTGGCTACCAGCTCAAGCATCTTAGCCTCGATAGCAGCGAAATCACCCTCTTTGATCACGGCCTCACCCGGATCCACGTCATAATAGAAACCGTTCTCGATCGCCGGACCGATACCGAATTTAATACCCGGATATAATTCCTGCAAAGCCTCTGCCATAAGGTGAGCGCTGGAATGCCAGAACGCATGTTTACCTTCCTCGTCTTCCCACTTCAAAAGTTTCACCGTAGCGTCGTCGTTGATAGGACGGCTTAAGTCCCAAACCTCCCCATTCACGCTTGCGGCTAGGACTTCCTGTGCCAAACGAGAACTAATGCTTTCCGCTATCTGCATAGCAGTCGTTCCCTTTGCATATTCTCTTACGGAATTGTCCGGAAATGTAATCTTTATCATATTCTATTCTCTAAAATTCTTTATATTCAGCCCACAAAGTTAATATTTCTTTTCTATCAGCGAAACATTTAACTCGAATAATTTGCGTTATCACCGGCTTGTCATTCGCTTGATGATATTATAGGCGTTGTAGATACCCAATTCCCCTGCCTTGCTCAAGTCGGCGATGCCCCGGTTCACGTCACCTTGCGACAGACGGGCTAACCCACGGTTGTAGTAAGCCTCGGCAAATTCAGGGTCCCGCTCGATCGCCTCGTTGTAATCAACGATAGCGGCACGGAAATCACGCTGGGCGCAACGCAGATTCGCACGGTTAAAGTAAGCGTACACAAAACCCGGGTTCAGCTTGATCACCATATCGTAATCCCTCATGATCTGCTCATGCTCATAGGCTCGCTTATTATCCTTCAGCATAGCGCTCCGGAGGTCCACCGAGGTGTTGGCGTTTACCTGCGACTGTGCGGACTTACCAATATTCAAGTTCATTCCCGAGCCACTCAAGTCGTACGTATCCTTGCTAGCCTGCTGGGATTGGGTGTACATCAATTGCTTATAACGTTCCACGGCACGATTGAAATAAGCCATCGTGAACGACGGGTCTCGCTCGATCGCTTCCGAGAAATTCTTGATCGCCTCCGAGAAATCCTGCACCAACATGAAGTCCATCGCACGGCCAAAATAAGCGTTAGCGTTGTTCGGATCACGCTCGATCTCCGCCGAATACTCGTCGATGGAGGCGAAATGCACGGCGATTTGGTCCTCAGTCAAAGCGGCCTCCTCGTTCGTGATACGCAATTTACGCTTCAAGACCATCTGGCCATTGTAATCCTCCACCATCTTGTCGTAATAAACAAGTTTCTTTACGGGATCCGCCTTCTCGTAATAGGTCAAGACAAACTGGGGTTCCAGATCCACATGGACATTCCGGTCTTGTACACGCCCACGGACCTCACTTTGGTATTTACTTTTACGCTCCTGCTCCTTATCGTATACCACCAAGCGGTTGAACTTATTGATATTCTTATCGGATTGCTCACGAGTATTCTCCTCCGAATCGTCCGTCTTGGCATCTCCGTTCACCGCTGTATTGGAGCCAGAAGACGATGTCTTCGGGAGCTGTCCGTTCTTGGCCTGCTCCTCCATCTTTATGGCTGCCCAATAATCACGGTCTGCCCCCACGTTATCACCTAGCTTACGCTTTGCTTCCGAACGGCTCACAAAGCCTGGCAGGAAAGTAGGATATTGCTTCAAGACCACGTCGTAATCCTGCACGGCCCCCCGGTAGTCGCCCGTCTCGAAACGGAGCAACGCACGGTTGTAATAAGCCATATAGTTATCTGGCTCTTGCTGGATAACGACATCGAAGTCCTCGATAGCCCGGTTATTATCCCCGACTTGGAACCGAAGCAACCCCCGGTTAAACCGTGCGATCAAGTTCCGGCTATCCATGCTGATCACCTGATCGTAATCGGCCATCGCACCTCTCAAGTCATTCATCTGATAACGAACTAGCCCCCGGTTAATATAATATCCGCTCTCACGGGTATCCAGACGTAGAGCCTCGTTCAAATCGGCCAGAGCGTCCTTATAATCATCCATTTGATAATGAAGGATCGCACGATTGCCATACGCCGGCGCATAATAAGGATCCATCTCGATCGCCTTATTATAATCGGCCAAGGCTTTCAACGTATCCCCTTTCTCCAGATACATAGCGCCCCGTGTCATATAATTCATGGAATATTTCGGATGGGCGGTCATTAAATCATCGAATGTCTTTTCCGCCCCGTTGTAGTCTTTTTTCTGGATAAAAGCCACCGCCATATTCACCAGCATCTGGCGGTCCTCGGGTTTGAACTCAAGTCCTTTCTGGTAATCGTCGATCGCCTCGTCGTATTTCTCCTGACTTTGACGGGCGATGCCGCGAGCGTAATACGCTTGCGTTAAAAAAGGGTTCCGCTGAAGACATAAAGTACAGTCTTCCTCGGCCCCCTTAAAATCGTCCAGATTTATCTTCGCCACCGCACGGTAAAAATAGGGTTCCGCCAACCAAGGTTTGGATTTGATAACTTGATTGAAGTACTGAATGGAAAGAACATAATCCTCAAAATAAAGGGCGTTCCTGCCAATGGCCAATACACGGTCCGTATTAATCTGCGCAAAAAGCGAAATCGTAAATATCTGTAATATCAAAAAGAGTGTTGCCTTCTTCATCCTATTAAAAATGATTGAGAGGCAAAAATAAGTAAATTATCTTACTTAGACTCTATTTTTACCATTAAATGATTCTTCGTTATCTTATCGCCCTCTTTTACATTGAGCTCGACAACGACTCCCGATATGGGAGCGACCACCCGGTTCTGCATTTTCATCGCCTCATGGATTAGCAGAAGTTGCCCAGCCTCCACAGCCTGTCCTTCTTCTACCATAATCTTGATAATCGTTCCGGGAAGATGAGAAACCACGTCACCAGCCGACGGCTTATGCCACATCGGTCGGCTCTTATACTTCGCTGTCAGCAACGTCTTATATTTACGTGCCGTCACCACAAAGTCTACATATTCTTCTTGCTGGTGTTTCTTTTCCATACTCTCATCAATTTAGAACGGAGGCAAACCGTGCTTCTTGGCCGGTCTGTATTCCTCTTTTAGAATGGAAAGCTTCAGTGCGTGTAGCAATAATGAACGGGTTTCTTTCGGTTCGATCACAGAGTCGATAAATCCCTTGGAAGCCGCCACGTACGGGTTCGCGAATTTCTCGATATATTCTTTCACCTTCTCCTGACGCATAGCGTTCTGATCTTCCGCCTCCATGATCTCCTTGCGGAATATGATGTTAGCTGCACCTTCCGGACCCATAACAGCGATCTCCGCGCTCGGCCAAGCGAACATGAAGTCAGCGCCCAAGTGACGGGAGTTCATAGCTATATAACCTCCACCGTACGCCTTGCGCAAGATAACCGTGATCTTAGGAACAGTAGCTTCCGAATACGCATACAGAACCTTAGCCCCATGACGAATCACACCCGCATGCTCTTGATCTACGCCCGGCAGATAACCCGGCATATCCTCCAACGTGATGATAGGAATATTGAATGAGTCGCAGAAACGGATGAAACGAGCGGCCTTGTCAGCGCTATCACAATCAAGCACGCCGGCCAGAACCATCGGTTGATTGGCAACGAAACCTACCGTTTCTCCTGCCATACGGCCAAAACCGATCACAATATTAGCGGCCCACAACTCTTGAATCTCCAAGAAGTCCGAGTCATCGACGATACATCTGATAACGTCTCGCACATCATACGGCTGTTTCGGGTCCGCCGGAACTACTTGCTCGATATTCAGCATAGCGGACGGCTCTTTCGGCTCAACCACTTTCGCACGCTCCTGATTATTCCAAGGGATGAAGCTAACCAAACGTTTCACCTGATCGAAACATTCTTGCTCGCTCAAGGCATAGAAATGAGCGTTACCTGTAGTCTCTGCATGAACACGTGCGCCACCAAGGTCTTCCATTGAGATATCCTCACCCAGCACGGTCTTGATAACGTTCGGTCCCGTGATAAACATCTTAGAGATGTTCTCAACCACAAACACGAAGTCCGTCAACGCCGGAGAATAAACGGCACCACCGGCACAAGGACCGAGGATCAAGGAAATCTGAGGGATCACGCCCGAGGCGATCGTATTGCGATAGAATATTTCACCATAACCAGCCAAAGCACCAACACCTTCTTGGATACGCGCGCCACCCGAGTCATTGATTCCGATGATCGGGCATTTCATCTTCAACGCATGATCCATGATCTTGGTGATCTTACGAGCATGCTGCAAACCTAACGAACCACCGGCAACCGTAAAGTCCTGCGCATAGATGCAAACCGGGGCACCAAAGATCGTACCCGTACCGGTAACCACACCATCACCCGGCAGAACCTTCTTCTCCATACCGAAATCACGGCCATCGTGTTTCACGAACATGTCATACTCATGGAAAGAGTTCTTATCCAACAAAGCCAAGATACGCTCCCGGGCAGTAAGCTTACCCATCGCCACCTGCTTTTCGATAGCAGCCTCACCACCGCCCATCTCGATAACGGCTTTCTTTTCCCTGAGGGCCTCAATGTTTTTACTTAAATCTGTCATATTGATTATTTATAGATTTATTATTTACCAACGGCTTTTGCCCGGTAAGAGCAACGAACCGTCCCTTTAATAATACTATTTAATTTGCCTTTGTTCAATTGACGGCGAATAGCGGAGACATTGTCGATAAAGACATGCCCCGTCAGATGCTCGCACTCATGCTGCACAATACGGGCGGCGAAACCTTCCACCACTTCCTCGTGCTCCTCCCAATTCTCATCCCAATATCTCACACGAACCGTTTTCGAGCGAGACACTTTCTCGTGTATACCCGGCAGGCTCAAGCAGCCTTCCTCCATAGCTATTTCCTCCTCGCTACGTTCCAAGAACTCGGGATTAATCAACGCACGCTTGAAACCCTTGCATTCAGGGAAGTCATCTCCCATCACATCACCGTCTATAACCACCAAACGGATAGACAAGCCCACCTGAGGAGCGGCAAGTCCTACCCCATCGGCATTATACATCGTTTCAAACATATTGGCAACCAACTGTTTCAAGTCGGGATAATCTTTAGGTACATCCTCAGCCTCTTTTCTTAGTACGGGCTGACCATATAAAAATACGGGTAAAATCATAAGTTATAACTGATATTTTTTACTTTCTAAATAAGCTTGCAAAATAATAACGGCGCTAATCTCATCGACCAATCCTTTATCTTGCCGTTTCTTTTTCTTTAAACCGCCTTCCAACATGGCCTTATGAGCTAAGACCGACGTGAACCGCTCGTCGTAATAAGTTACCGGGATACTTGGTATCGTCCTTTTCAGATGGGTCACGAACGCCTCCACATACTTCATGTTCTCAGAAGGCTCATTGTTCATTTGCTTCGGAAGCCCGACCACAAATAAATCCACCGGTTCCCGCGATATGTAATCCGACAGGTATTTCACAACCTCTCCACTTGGGACTGTCGCCACGCCGTTAGCGATCATTTGTAAAATATCCGTAGCGGCTATCCCCGTACGTTTCCGGCCGTAATCTATTGCAATTATTCTTCCCATCGAGCGCGAATATAGCATAAATATAAATACAGATTACACAAATCCGCAAAAAGTGTGCAACAAATCGGATTAATACGCATTCTTCTCTCCCTTGAACATATTCAGTACCGTAACCACAATAATCTTTAAATCAAGGAAAAACGTCCAATTCTCTATATACCACACATCTCTCTTCACACGTCCTTCCATCTGCTCCAGCGTCTTGGTCTCACCCCGGTAACCGGTGACTTGCGCCCACCCCGTTACTCCCGGTTTCACCAAATGCCGCACCATATACTTATCGATCAACGCCGAGTACTGCTCGGTATGCTTCAACATATGCGGACGAGGGCCTACCACGGACATATCGCCCAGCAAGACGTTCACGAACTGAGGGAACTCATCCAGATTCGTCCGGCGCAAGAAATCGCCGATCCGGGTCTTCCGAGGATCGTTCTTAACGGCCTGCAAGGTATCAGCCTGCGCATTCACCTTCATCGTACGAAATTTGAAACATTCGAAGTCATGCCCATACAATCCCGTACGTTTCTGCTTAAACAAGATCGGGCCGGGTGAGCTTAACTTGATCATTATACCGACCACGATGTACAGGATCGGATAAATCGTGAGCAAAATCACCAAAGAGAAAAATATATCGAACGTCCGTTTCAAGAACCGGTTATAGGCGGATTGCAAAGGCTCCCGGCGGACCGTCAGCAATGGGATCGATTCCATCACCTCCATCACCATACTCTTCTTTACATCCCGGTAAAACTCGGGCACGATATAGAAACGCACCATCTTCTTCTCGGCGAAATTCAGAAGCCGTACGATCTTTCCGTTGTTCGTACCCGGCAAGGTACAATAAATCTCATCGATATCATGCTCCAGCACATACGCTTCCACCTCACTCGTCTTACCCAAGTAATTAGGTAAAACGTCTTTCAACGAGTCATTGTCATCAAAGAATCCCTTTACACTAAACCCATAGCTCAAATCATCTTTCATGACTTGGTAAAGCTCCATACCATTCTTTCCGGCCCCCACAATCACCACCTTCTTAAAGTTATAGCCTTTTCGCCTGTACAACTTTAAAGATAGGCGCACCAAAACCCGCCAAAGCGAAAACAAGATGATAGAAACCCCGTAATAGACCAAGAGGAAGGTAGCCAGAATATCCCCTACATTCAAGAAGATCAAGCAAGTAGCGAATAAAAAGATAAGTACGGTAACCAATCCGAACGCCCGTTGCACAATCTTGTCGATAAACACGACCGCCTGATGCAATTGAATCGGGATAAAATATAAAGAGAAGAAATAACAGAAGTTCAATAACAGAATAACCTCTCTCAAATTATAGGATATCGCTTCCGTGTATTTCGGGCCAAGCAGATGAAAAACGGCCATAAACAAGAGATTCAATACGATCAAATCTCCTACACCAATCAGCCATTGGATTAAATAACCATGTTTTTTGTTCAATATCATAGCAATTCGATAAATTCTCACAAAAGTAAGTATTTTTCGGCGCAAAAAAAAAGGCCGCACTTAGAAGTACGGCCTTTTTAAAGTATTAATTCGTAAATTAATTATTAGCGCTCATAATTACTACACGGTTCCAGCTATTTTCGCCATAAGGTTGTTCGTCCGAACCTCTCCACTCGATAGTGATCTGGCTAGAAGAGATACCGTATTTATCGATAAGTTCCTTAGCGACCGCTCTAGCACGTTTCTCAGAAAGACCCATGTTATAATCAGAAGTACCCGTCTTCTTATCAGCGTAACCAACTACCTTGATCGGAGCGTTGTTGTTCTTCATGAACTCAGCTGTGTTATAGATATTGATCTGCTGGTTCTTGTCGATCTTAGCGCTGTTGATGCGGAAGTAAACCACATTGTCAACGTAGTTATTTACAACTTCAGTAACTGTCTCTTGGCACTCAGGGCAAGAAACCGGACGTTTGCTCAACTCATCGTTAGCAGCACGCAAAGAGTTGATCTGGCCGTTCAAGTCGTTCAACAAAGCGTAATCCATCGGCTCCAATACCTCGAAGTCTGTCTTACCCAATTTGAATGTCAAACCAGCGCTCAACTGAACGATACCATCTGTCAGGTGATTCATCTCGACACGGTTAAACTGCTCGTTCAACAAAGAACCTTGGATCTCAACGTTCAAATCAACACGTTTGCTCAAACGGAAAGCGGTTAAGATACCAGCGTTCAACGTAGGAGACTCCGTTCTTGGACGATCATAAGACTCTGTAGTCTTGAAACGCTGCGCATAACCAAAACCGACCCAAGGAATCAAGCGGAACACTTTAGATTCTCTGTAAGGAGCCCAGAAGTTAGTAACATCCCACAACAAATCTACGTGAGCGGCTACATATTTATTATGTTGCATAAACTGTGCGCCATCACCTTCAAAACCGTGGATAATACCACCATTTAACTGGGTACGGAATCCTAAATACGGATTAAACCACTTACCAAAAGATACTTGTGGAGCGAAGTTTAAACGATTCTTGAAATCAGCCTCTCCATTTTGGTCTCCTAACAATACGCTGGCTCCACCCGCAATTGAAATAAACCAATTGTCGCGAGCTTTATTCTTCTTGAAATTAGTCTTATAACCAGCCTCATTGCTGAACCCCACCTGCGGTTGATATTCCTGTGCTGCCACAGAGAATACAAAACCTGATAACAAAGCTAAAAGTAAAACCTTAGTCTTCATATTTTCAACATTTTAATTAAACAATCAATTACCTAATATCTTAAAATTGACACAAAATTAACTCTTTTTGTAATTACAACAAATAAAATCTTCAAATTGTTTCGAACTCACTCGAAATAGTTCAAAATTTTATAGCCCCCCTCTTTCAGATAAGACTCCTTCTTCATTAGTTTTATATCGTTCTTCATCATATCCTCAATTAAAGCCGCTAATGAATACTCCGGTTCCCACCCTAAACGAGTACGTGCCTTCGTAGCGTCACCGATCAGCAACTCTACTTCCGTAGGGCGGAAATACTGCGGATCTACTCCTACAACTTCCTCACCCACACGTTTCTTAAAGTTTTCCAGGTAGGCATCACCAACCTTCTTGACGAACAACTCCTCGTCTATCGACTCTAAGATAGCAACCTCGTCTATCCCTTCTCCTTTAAAGCGGATTCCCACGCCAATTTCCTCAAAAGCCATACGGATAAAGTCCCGAATCGTTGTAGTAATCCCGGTAGCTATGACATAGTCCGAGGGTTCATCTTGTTGCAAAATAGCGTACATGGCACGCACGTAATCTTTTGCGTGTCCCCAATCCCGTTTGGAGGAAAGATTACCCATATAAACCTTTTTTTGCATACCCAAAACGATACGTGAAACCGCCCGGGTTACCTTACGGGTCACGAATGTCTCTCCCCTTAATGGAGACTCGTGATTAAACAAGATGCCATTGGAAGCGTGCATATGATAGGCCTCCCTGTAATTCACCGTAATCCAGTAACCGTATAGTTTCGCTACCGCATAAGGGCTTCTCGGATAGAAAGGAGTAGTCTCCCTCTGCGGCACCTCTTGCACCAAGCCATACAACTCAGATGTAGATGCCTGATAAATACGTGTCTTCGGGATCAAGTTCAGCAAGCGGACCGCCTCTAGGATACGCAATACGCCCAAACCATCCGCATTCGCCGTATATTCGGGAGTGTCGAAACTTACTTTTACATGGCTCATGGCGGCCAGATTATAGATCTCGTCCGGTTGAACCTCGCCAATGATACGTGTAAGATTCAAACTATCCGTTAAATCGCCATAATGCAGAATCAAATTACGGTTTTCCACATGCGGGTCTTGATACAAATGATCGATACGATCCGTATTGAACATGGAAGAACGACGCTTGATACCATGTACCGTATATCCTTTCTTAATCAAGAACTCAGTAAGATAAGCCCCATCCTGTCCCGTAATACCCGTTATTAACGCTACTTTGCCCATTTCTCTAATTTTCAATTTTCAATTCTCATTTTTCAATTCCCAAGTACCATTCATAGAGTCGCTTCACGCCCTCCTCGATCTCGATCGTATGGCGCCAACCCAAGGCATGCAACTTGCTTACATCTGTCAGCTTACGAAGCGTACCGTCCGGCTTGGACGAGTTAAACCTCAACTCGCCCTCGAACCCGATCTCTCGCCGGATCAGTTCGGCGACCTCACGGATCGAAAGCTCGATACCCGTACCTATATTAATATGTGTATTCCGGACCTCGCCCTCCTTCTGGCGGACATCCTCGAAATCCACGTGTTCCATGATATAAACAGAAGCATCGGCCATCTCCTCGCTCCATAAAAACTCACGAAGCGGCTTGCCGGTTCCCCACAGCTCCACCTCGCCCGGACGGATACCCTGTTTATCCAATACGGAGAGTATCTCCGGCTCGGAGGCCTTCCCAGACACGCCCTCTACCGGACGAATGTCCATATCCTTACGCAAGGCCTCCCAATCTCCCATATGCAGGCATTTCGCCAGATGGATCTTACGGATCATGGCTGGCAACACATGCGAGGTCTCCAGATTGAAATTATCATTCGGCCCGTAGAGGTTAGTAGGCATCACGGCGATATAGTTCGTACCGTATTGCAGGTTGTAACTCTCGCACATCTTGATACCCGCTATCTTGGCGATCGCATAAGGTTCGTTGGAATATTCCAAGGGAGATGTCAGCAAGCAATCCTCCGGCATCGGCTGCGGAGCCTCACGAGGATAGATGCAGGTGCTTCCCAAGAATAATAATTTCTTTACATTGTTTTTCCAAGAGGCATGAATGACATTATTCTGGATCATCAAATTATTGTAGATAAAATCGGCACGGTACAGACTGTTCGCCATGATACCGCCGACGTGCGCCGCCGACAAGAACACATAGTCCGGCCGTTCAGCGGCAAAAAACTCGTTCACAGCGGCTTGATCCGTCAGATCCAGTTCCGCATGCGTACGAAGCAGGAAGTTCGTATACCCTTTGCTACGCAAATTATTCAGGATGGCGGAGCCTACCAAGCCCCGGTGACCGGCAACAAATATTTTACTGTCTTTTTCCATCGATATCTCGTATTCTGAACTACTTCTACTTATTAATCAACCTCATCAAATACTGGCCGTACTGATTCTTAATCATCGGCAAAGCCACTTGCTCAAGTCGCTTCTCATCAATCCATCCTTGCTTGAAAGCGATCTCCTCCAGACAAGCCACCTTCAGTCCCTGTCTCTTCTCGATCACCTCCACGAAAGTAGATGCCTCAGACAACGAGTCGTGAGTCCCGGTATCCAACCAAGCGAATCCACGTCCCAATAGCTGCACTTTCAACTCTCCATCCTTCAAGAACCACTGGTTCACGGTAGTGATCTCCAGCTCTCCACGGGCGGAAGGCTTGATATTCTTGGCCACGCCCACCACCTTGTTCGGATAGAAATACAATCCTACCACGGCGTAATTCGACTTCGGTTCCTTCGGTTTCTCCTCGATACTGAGGACGTTCCCATCCGCGTCGAACTCGGCCACGCCATAGCGTTCCGGATCGTTTACGTAGTAACCGAACACGGTCGCTTTTTGTTCGTTCTCCGCCTTGTCAACGGCCTCTTTTAACATACGGGTAAAGCTCTGTCCGTAAAAGATATTATCGCCAAGTACCAAGCAAACGGAGTCATCGCCGATAAAGCGCTCTCCAATGATGAAAGCTTGCGCCAATCCGTCCGGCGAAGGCTGCTCGGCATATTCAAAACGAACGCCATAATCGGAGCCATCGCCCAGTAAACGACGAAAGCCCGGCAAATCCTGCGGGGTCGATATAATAAGAATCTCCCGTATCCCCGCCAGCATGAGCACGGATACCGGATAAAAAATCATCGGCTTATCATAAATAGGTAGAAGTTGCTTGGAAACTCCTTTAGTGATCGGATACAAGCGGGGACCCGATCCTCCGGCTAAAACTATACCTTTCATATTCTTTCCATTTTGTTCGACAATATTCGCTTAGGATCGATTCCACACCGTCCCTAAAACTATACAAAGTTAAACAAATAATAATAGATTAGCGCATGGTTTTCAAAAAATCGTCCATATTCTGATACAATGGGACGCCATAGCGCACACAAGTTAAGCGCACATTATCATACCGGTAAAAGCCGGGCTCGCAAATCACCCGCAACTTTCCGGAGCGCATAAACAGCCCCATCTCCAATAAAGTTATCGGGGATTTGCTGCTCGCCAGAATGTTCATGATAATCAGATCGGCTTTCTCCAGATGCTCCAGTTCCCAATTCACTTGATGCTCAAAATCGGACATTTCCCCGCTCAACCCTTTATCCCTACGAGGATTGAACAAGAGATACCGTCCCTCCGGAAGCGCCCGGAACCAGTCACAGGTAGCCTTCTGCCAATCCACACTTTTCCCCATATCGATCGTGCCGGCCAAAAAGATTTTTTGGTATACAGCTTCATCCAAATCCTTATTTTCAGTATCGGGATACAAGACAACGACCTCAGATTGGGCAAACCCTCCCATCGGCACCAAAAACAAATATAATATACACAGTACAATATTTCTCATATTCATGTCTCAAAGCTTACTTTTCAAGCAACAAACTTCGCAAAAAAACATGAATCCAACAAATACATTCACTTTAAATGTGGGCAACAGTCTTGTATATACTAATAGGATATCACGAGAAGTAGTACTTACTTGGACGGTGAAGTATATCTCCTAGGGTACTTGCAGTATATCTTCTCCAAGGAGAGGAGTATATGTAAACACTCGATTCAAGGCAAAACGTATAGTATCTTGACTATGCCTAAATTTACTTCACAGATTTTACTGTTATTTTCTAAGGTACTTCA
>ERZ779875.1665-NODE-1665-length-13922-cov-315.363164_pt1 | contig 13922 bp, 9 predicted proteins | sample MGYA00511246_ERZ779875 | MGnify/ENA primary metagenome ERZ779875 (study PRJEB29588, sample SAMEA2155093) | human gut metagenome | biome: human gut; feature: human-associated habitat; material: faeces | place: Denmark | collected 2008/2010 ... | reverse complement strand
GAGTTTGGACCGTGTCTCAGTTCCAATGTGGGGGACCTTCCTCTCAGAACCCCTACTGATCGTCGCCTTGGTGGGCCGTTACCCCGCCAACAAGCTAATCAGACGCATCCCCATCCATCACCGATAAATCTTTAATTCATTTCAGATGCCTTCTATAAATGTCATTGGGCATTAGTCTTACTTTCGCAAGGTTATTCCCAAGTGATGGGCAGGTTGGATACGCGTTACTCACCCGTGCGCCGGTCGACGCCTATCGGAAGCAAGCTTCCAATATCGTTTCCCCTCGACTTGCATGTGTTAAGCCTGTAGCTAGCGTTCATCCTGAGCCAGGATCAAACTCTCCATTGTAAAATATCATTTTTACTTCGTCACTCATTGCTGGGTGACTCGGTGTTTGTTGTCTGTCTTAGGACGAATATCCTTAACTAAATTTATTGTAGTCTAAGAAAACCTGAATGTCAATTTCTTGACGGCTTGTTTCTTTTACCCAGTCTCAATCAACAGCCCTATAATATAATAAGGTGTAATCAAGACCGCTTCTTGTACTACTTGTCTGTTTATGTGAAATCTTTCAAAGAACTCTTTTCTTTTGTCGCTTGTGAGAAGTGTATTTCTCAAAAGCGAGTGCAAAAGTACAAACTATTTTCCAAACACGCAAGAGTTTCGACGAAAAAGTTTGAAAATTAACAGTTATTTAACAGTTAGAGTGAAGAATAAGAGACTTCCCTGCCCCACTCTCATTATATTATACACACGGGAGCGCGGGCTGCGCGTGTGCGCGAGGGTGTATTACCGACAAGTTCCTCTTCTCACCCCCACGGCAGAATATCCAAGACCAGGAACCAATCCCCCGAAACCGGGATTCATAAACATAAAAAGCCCAGGTATGTGGCTCACTTGCCGGCAATACCTGGGAATATTAAAGAGAGAGAATTGATATTTCTTGGGAGGCAAGTTAATCCTTGCTGCCCCCTCCACTTTTCACGTCGTCGTTCTCGATGCCACGTTGTGCCTTCTTCACGCTCGCCTTGAGCGAACCGAAGCGGTAGGTAACTGAGAAGTAGAAGCGGCGACTGCTGGTTTTCGACCAGGAACTCTGACGGAAATTAGCGCTTTCGGTCACGTCATCCTGGCGCGTGTACTTATTAAACAGACTGCCCGCATAGACGCTCACGTTGAGACGCTTGTTGAGGAACGACTTCTTGACCGTGATGCCATAGTCGGAATAAGAACTGCCCTTGCCCTGAAGGGAAACACTCTTCGTACGGCCGAAATAATCTAACGAGATGAACCAGTTCTTGGGCAGCGTTTGCTCGATGCCGGTGAAGGTGTAGCCAAACCATCCGTGGTTGCGCATGGTCTGCCCATTGGAGTAGTCGCTGTATAATCCATACAGATTGGAGTAGATGCGTGTCTTGCTGAAGATGTTCCAGCTGACATAGGCACTCAGAGCCGATGCCTTCACCTTACCAATGTTCTCATAGGTGGTGTAAATGACCTGCTTGCCTGTAGGATGGCTCAGTCCTGCGATGGTGCGGTCGTCGACGAGTGAGGTGACGCCCTCAATGCTATTGTTGACAAAAGCTGTGGCAGCCTTCATGTTCAGACTCAGCTTGCTGGTATTGAGGTTGAAGCCCAACGTGATCTGATGCTTCTTCTCGCTCACGAGGTCGCTGTTGCCCTGGCTGAGGGAAGCAGGATTGCTGTCATCGAGATAAGGATTGAGATACCAGATGCCTGGACGGAAGATGCGCATGTTGTAGGCAAGGCTGAAATTGACGTAGTCGGACACACGCACGCCGAAACTTGCCGATGGCACAAGGTCGTCGAAGTTCTTGCGGAAGTCTTCGCCACGGCCTAAACGGTACTTCACGTCTTGCAGGGTGTGCTCATAGCGCAGACCGAGACGACCAGACAGCAGTTTCCATTTCACTCCATAGCCCAGATAGCCTGCGAAGATGTCATTGGTGTGCTTGTAGTGCGAGCTGTTGGCTTCGTCGTAGGCGTAGTCGGCTGCACTCAGTGCCTCACGGGTGTAGCGGTCGTCGTTGCTGTGGTTGTCGCGCATGATGTACTTCAGGCCTGCCTCCAAGGTGTGTATCTTGGCAAAGGGCGTGGTATAGTCTATTTGGAAGGTCTGCTCCAACGAATTGCCGTCCTGTTCGTGGCGCTGGTCTTTCAGCATGTGCAGATAGTCTTGCCATGCTGCCACGCCGTCTATGTCATGATACGCGTATTCGTCTTCGTCATCGCTGGGGTTGCTGTTGATCTTGTAAGACAGGGTGAGCAAGCGGTCTTTCACCGGAAAGGAGCGCTGATAGTCGATGCCTCCGTCTATGGAAGACCATCTGTTGCGGGAACGGTCGAAGTTGGAATAATGGTAAAGGGGACTTTCGTCGAGGGGCGATGTTGCCACTACCTGTTTCTCATTGGGTGTGTGGCCTCCGCCAGCCCATAGGCCAAACGAAGCTGACACGAGGCGCAGACTGTCGATCTCATAGCTGGCCTCGAAACTGCCAGAATGGTAGTTGTACCAGCCATTGCTTGTGGAATAGCTCTCCACATTGGCTGATGTCTCGTCGATGTCGCCGGTCACCTCGCGACGGTTTCCGCCCCAGTAGCGCTTCGCATCGCTGTGCGTATAGCTGTAGCGTCCGCTGACGGTGAACTTGCCACTCTGTACGGTGCCAAACATGTTGGCACCTATGCGACCCTGGGTGTTATAGTTGGTACCTACGGTGAGCGAATATCCCTCCATGCCCTTGCCTGTGGTGATGATATTAATGATGCCTCCCACTCCCTCGGCATCATACTTTGGTCCGGGATTGGTGATGATTTCTATCTTCTTCACGCTGTTGGCAGGCATGTTCTTGAGCACCTCGGAGGGATTGTTCGACATCATGTTGTTGGGTTTGCCGTTGACATAGACCTTGAACGACGAACTGTTGTTCACCATGATGTTGTCCTGCCCGTCGACTGTCACCATCGGCACCTTGCGTAGCATCTCCAACACGCTGTTGGCCTGTGCCTCGGGGTCAGACTCTACATCGTAGGTCATTTTGTCGAGCTCGCTCTTTACCAGGGGTTTCTTTGCAACAACGGTCACTGCGTCCAGGTTTTCCGACCACTTGATGCTGTCGTATGCCATCGTGTCGGTCACTTCTATGGGGGCTGTCTTAGTGCCATTGTCTGCCCAACGGGGTGTATTTGCTGCCGAAATTGCAGCAGTATAGGTCAGCAGCATGCCTATACTTGCCAGAACTTTTACCATTTCTCCAAATTCTTTAGGATGATTATTTTATGTTTTTGACCTAATTAAATACGTCTTCATCCTAATAAACGTTATTATGCCACAAAATGTAACAGCAAATGCCAGGTTTTAACTTTGTTTAATATTTAATTCAACTTTCTCAATTGGGAAAGTTGAATTAAACATTCCCACAAAGAAGCGTTACTTTCCGATGTTCCAACGCAAGCCAAACTGGAAATTGAAGTTCAGTTTCTTGTCCTTGAACACGTTGTCTATATGGCTGCCGTTGTCAAAACAATACTTCGCACCCGGCTCGGCATAAATGCCCAACTGAGGAATCACGTCAAACTGAATGCCCAGGGATGCATTGGCAGACCATTGCATCTTGTCGCGCCCCACATCTTCACGGTTGCCATCCATCAAGGTCTTGTTTTTCACATTTACTGCCCCTTCACCTCCTACATTGACATAGGTATGCAAACGGCTGATTCCCCAGACCTCATAGGAAAGTCCTACAGGAATACCTACATAGTGGAGCGACTGGTTGACAACCATCTGACCGGAGCCATACTGATAAGTGAAATCAGAACTGGTCTGTGTATAGACAACGCCCGTGGTAAGCGAGAGACGTGGAAGAAGTGGCACACCTACCTGCAAACCCACCGAGACGGGGAAATGATGCTTGGAGTCGATAAGAGACTCCTTGTTGTTGAGCTTGACGACCATAAACTGCAGTGTGTTGTCGACAGCAGGTCCCATCATGGCGTCGCTCATCACCCAAGAGCCCGAAGACTCGCCGTTGCTGTAACTGCGAGGAATGCCATTCTCGGCATAGAGTTTCACCGACCAGCCCTCGGAAGCGACCGACTTGGCTGCAACAATCTGTGGATCGGCTGTAGAAAGGGACACCGGACGGACAGACTTTCTCGTCTGACTGCCAGACAAAGCAGCATGCTTTTTCTGATGAGATTCTGATGATGAAGAGGAACGGACGGAAGAAGCCTCTCGGGAATCCGAAGACTCTTGAGCCGAACGGGCAGCAGAACCGGCAGGCTCTGTCAATGCTGGCGACAGGTCGCAGACGGGCTCTTCACCTCCGTCGGCTGAGAGAAGAAGGGGCTCTGAGGCCTCATTTCCTTGCGACTTTCGGGCTGCACGACTGTTGTCCACTATATTATCTGCCAGCAGAACAGGTTGGCCGCTTTGAGCAGCAGAAAGACTGGCATCTGCATCAAGGGCTGCTATTTGATTTTCAGCAGCATTGCCATGCGCATCATCCTTGGAACTACCAGACGACAAAGCCCCCTGACGGTTCATCACAGAAGACACTACTGCCGTATCGGCAGGCGAAAGAGGTTGCTGTAAATACACATAACTGCCTCCCACCACGAGGGCAGTCAGGGCTGCTGCCATTCCCCACCAACGCAAACCCATGCGACGGGCTGGCTTGGCACCAAGAGGACGAAGAACGGCAGGGCGATGAACAAGCGATTGCTCGATGTCTGCCCACAAGTCACCGCCGACCGGAGCCTCATAGTTCTCCAGCCTGTCTCGTAGTTTGTCTGTCCAATCAGTCTTGTTCATTTTCCGTATTCTTTAAATAGTTTTTTATTCTCGTTGCCAACAGTTTCTTGGCTCTCAGATACTGAGATGCAGAGGTGCTTTCCTTGATGCCCAGCTCAGCGGCTATCTCCTTGTGGCTTTTCTGCTCAAACACATACATATTGAGCACGAGCCTGTATCCATCGGGAAGCGTGCCTATGAGCCGAGTCAGCACATCAGGCGGCACACGTTCCACCTCAGGGCTGTCGGCCTCGGGTTCGTCGGGCACCTCATCGGTAAATACGAACTTCGTCTTTGCCTTGGCGTAGCTGATGGCCTCGTTGGCTACAATACGCAGCATCCAGCCCTTGAGCGAGCCCTCGCCCCGATACTCGAAGCGGGAGATGGAGGAGAAGATCTTCACAAAGCTGTCCTGTACGACATCGCGCACCTCGTCCCTGTCGGGTACGTACCTGAGCCCTACGGCCATCACATACCCGATGTAGCGGTCGTAGAGTCGATGCATCGCATCGCGACTACCACTCAAAATGTCATCGAGGAGTTGCTTTTCTGATTCCAAATTCTCCTAAATTTATTTATTAAACTACGAGATACAAAAACCTTGCATCTAAAAATGAACTTTTTTCTGCAGGAGTTTTTTAAAGGAGTTAAGGGAGTTAAGGAGTTATCGCTCCCTCCGGTCGCTGAGGAGTGAAGACAAATGCCTTGGAGGAAACATTTATGTTTCAACTTTCGCAAGTTAGCGCCACACGCCCAGAAAGGGCGTGCTTGAACCACAAGCGAAACTTGAGTTAATACTTAGTGTTAATTTAAGTCCACAAAAGCATTTGTCTTAACTCCTTAACTCCTTTTACTTCTTTAACTCCTTTGAAATCTCCTTAACTCCTGAGAGAACTCCCGAGAACTACTTCACCTCAAACACCATTCCCTCTTGCGAGAGATAACTCTCCGGGAAGACCGCCTTCGCCTCTTCGAGCAGCACATTCTCATTGTTGTATCGGGCGCTGTAATGACCGAGCAACAAGCGCCCTGCCCCGGCCTTCTGGGCGACAAGGGCTGCCTGACGCGCTGTGCTGTGATAATAGATCTTGGCACGGTCCTCATTCTCCGAGGTATAGGTGCTTTCGTGATAGAGCACCGTCACGTCTTTTACTCTTTCATACAGATCGGGCAGATAGCACGTATCGCTGCAGTAGGCATAACTGCGGGGTGCGTCGGCTGGCTCCACCAACCTGCTGTTGGGCACGATGTCGCCCTCGGGTGTCGTCCAGTCTGCGCCGTTCTTGATGTTGTTGATCTGCGAGAGCGGAATACCGTAATAGTCTATCATGTCGCGACGGATGTGAGGCAAGGTGGGCTTCTCGCGGAAGATGTAGCCACAGCAGGGTACACGATGGCGCAAAGGCACCGTCTCTACGGTGACGGAATGGTCTTCGTAAACCACTTTTTGCAGGGTTGTATCTACGGGAACGAACTCTATTTCATAGGTCATGCCCTGCATAAAGAAGTTCATCTGTTGCTCAAACAGGTTGGCGTAACACTCTGGTGCGAAAACCTTTAACCGAGATGTACGTCCCAACATACCAAAGGTGGAGAGCAGTCCTAATAATCCAAAGCAATGGTCGCCATGAAGATGAGAAATAAAGATGGCGCTCACCTTGGCAAAGTGGACATGCGAGCGCCTGAACTGCATCTGTGCTCCCTCGCCACAATCCATCATGAAGCACTTGCCACGCATCTCGATGAGCTGCGCGGAAGCACTGTGCTTGAGGGTGGGCAAAGCGCTGCCGCACCCTAAGATATGAATTCTGAATGGTTCCATAATCTGTCTCTCCAGCTTCTTCTACTGCTGGCGTTTGAATACATAGATGCCTTTATGGTTCTCGAGCAGCAGACTGTCGGGACCCAGGTTGTCGATGGCGAAGGTATCGGTATTGAGCAGCAGTTTGCCGTTGACGATCTTCCACGAGGTCCAGGGGTTGACCTCTGCCTTGACGTTGTTGACGATGTCGCCACCTTCCACGATCTCGAAGTTCTTGTCTATACTGGTCCACTTGCCCAAGAGTGAGGTAAGATTAATGACGCGCTGCGCCACCATCTCGCCGTCGGCAGACTTGTAAGCTATCAGGGCTATGCGGTCGCCAGCCAGGAGCCCGCCCTGTACCACTCCCGGTTCCTCGTCGTCAACAAAGACATCGAGTGTATCGCCATTGTCAGCAATGAGTTGCAGCGAGTGCATGGAGGTTCCTTCGCCACAAACGCCATAAATGGTGGAATCGTTGTCCGCCTCCACATCTACAGAATCGTTCATACCCATTACCTTTGCCGCCTTACGGTCGTGGCAACCTGCCATGAGCATCAGCCCCACGACAGCCACTGTAAAAAAGAATAATCGTCTCATCTTTATATGTATTATATTAAACTCCTTACTCTTGACGTTTAGCCTCATTCCATAGTTTATCCATTTCCTCCAAGGTCATGTCTTTCAGACTCTTACCCTGCTTCATCGAATGGTCTTCCACATAGTTGAACCTGCGGATAAACTTCTGGTTGGTCATCTCCAGAGCATTGTCGGGATTGAGCTTATACAGTCGGGCGGCATTGATGACAGAGAAGAGGAAATCACCCAACTCGCGGGTGGAGTTTTCCTTGTCATCCTTAGCCAGTTCGGCCTTCAGCTCTTCCAGTTCCTCGTACACCTTGTCCCACACATCCTCCTTCTCTTTCCAGTCGAAGCCCACGTTGCGTGCCTTGTCCTGTATGCGATAAGCCTTGATGAGCGAGGGCAAGGCATCGGGCACTCCACTCAGCACCCGCTCGTTGCCGTCTTTCTCCTGCTGCTTAATCTGTTCCCAGGTCTTCTCCACAGCCGAGGCGGTAGAGGGACGTGAGGCGTCATCGGGCTCCTCCTGCTGGGTTTCCTTATACACCACCTGTCCTGCTTCGTTGATACACATGTCGGGGTTGGCAACCGTCCAGTTACCCTCCTCACGCCAGTTGATGAACGGATGGCGGAACATGAGCTTGTCGGCTTCCTGGTTGCAGACATCACAGATGTCGAACTCCTCGTCCTCACGCCCTATAATGCTGTAGAACATCACATGCTCGAGCACATCGCCCAACTCTTTCTTGATATTCTTATAGTCGCGCTTCATCAGAGCGTCACACAACTCGAAAGTCTCCTCAATGGTATTGGGTCGAAGACTCTCGAAGGTCTGTTTCCTGTCCCATGGACATTGTATGCGCAGGCGGTCCTGCACATCCAGCAATCTCTCAAAAGCGGCTAATTTTTCTTCCTTGCTATGCACTTGTTGATATTATTTTAATGAAACTATAGTGCAAAGATAATGCTTTTCTTGGAAACCCATCGTTATTTTCATGTTTTTTTTGGTAATAAATAACTTCTAACTTGAGTACACAGTATTTAAATATCGTCATACGAAATAAATATTGCAGCCTGACATTACAGGGCATAAGTATCATACTTGGCACTGCCAAGTGACATACCAACAGATGAAAAGATGGTACTTATGCCCCAGACACACCAAGGTCCGCTCATCGGCTGAGAAGAGGTCAAGTAGAGTAACCAGTAGCATAAGTTTGCGCCATTTACGCCAAAGCGCCATGTGGCATTTCAGTACCAAAAGTACCATAAATACTGGTTTTCTCTATATTTTTCTATATTTGTGCCACTTGGCGTAATGGCGTAAGTGGCACAAAGTGGCCTGTCGTTCATCACTACTATCCATAAAAATCCCAAGACTTATGAATAGAACAAAACATATAAAAGAAGTATTCTACAAATTTAAAGCTCCAAATGAAGATGAAAAACATAAATGAAGGAAAATAATAAGTAAAGACCTCGCTTATTTCGGCAGAATTTAGTAACTTTGCACCGATTTTATTGAAGAAAAAACAACAAAAGATAATAAAAAATGGAATTAGCAAGTAAGTACGATCCACAAGACGTGGAAGGAAAATGGTATCAGTACTGGCTCGACAACAAACTCTTCAGCTCGAAGCCAGACGGTCGTGACCCCTATACAGTGGTAATCCCACCACCGAACGTAACAGGTGTGCTCCACATGGGACACATGCTCAACAATACAATCCAGGACATCCTTGTGCGCCGTGCACGAATGGAGGGAAAGAACGCATGCTGGGTGCCAGGTACCGACCATGCCAGTATCGCTACCGAGGCCAAGGTGGTGAACCGCCTCGCTCAGCAGGGCATCAAGAAGACCGACCTCACCCGTGAGGAGTTCCTCAAGCATGCATGGGACTGGACTCACGAGCATGGCGGCATCATCCTCAAGCAGTTGCGTCGCTTGGGTGCCAGCTGCGACTGGGACCGCACAGCATTCACTATGGACGAGACCCGCTCGCGTGCCGTGATCCATGTGTTCTGCGACCTCTACCAGAAGGGACTTATCTATCGCGGCGTGCGCATGGTGAACTGGGATCCTAAGGCGCAGACTGCGCTCTCCGACGAGGAGGTTATCTACAAGGACGAGCACTCTAAACTCTACCATCTGAAGTATTACGTAGTGGAGCAAGACTGCCAGCAGGTGGACGAGGAGAACGTGATGCACAAGGACGAGAAGGGCTACTATGCTGTAGTGGCAACCACACGTCCTGAGACCATCATGGGCGATACAGCCATGTGTATCAACCCAGAGGACAAGAAGAACACCTGGCTGAAGGGTAAGCACGTCATCGTGCCTCTCGTAGGCCGTGAGATTCCTGTCATCGAGGACTCATACGTAGACATCGAGTTCGGTACAGGTTGTCTGAAGGTGACTCCAGCTCACGACATCAACGACCATGCACTCGGCTTGAAGCACGGACTGGCAACCATCGATATCTTCAACGACAACGGAACCATCAGTGAGGCTGCCGGCATGTATGTGGGCATGGACCGCATGGACGTGCGCAAGCAGATCTCTGCCGACCTGCAGGAGGCTGGCCTCATGGAGAAGATAGAGGACTATAATAATAAGGTAGGTTTCTCCGAGCGCACCAATGTGCCTATCGAGCCTAAGCTCTCTACACAGTGGTTCCTCAAGATGCAGCACTTTGCCGACATCGCCCTCGCACCGGTCATGGACGACGACATAGAGTTCTACCCCAAGAAATATAAGAACACCTATCGCCACTGGTTGGAGAATATCAAAGACTGGTGTATCAGCCGTCAGCTGTGGTGGGGTCATCGCATACCAGCCTACCACTTCGACAACGAGGGCAAGAAGGACTTCGTAGTGGCTGAAACCGCAGAGGAGGCTTTGAAGCTCGCACAGGAGAAGAACGCCAACATCAAGGCCGAAGACCTGGAACAAGAGAGCGACTGCCTCGACACATGGTTCTCTTCATGGCTGTGGCCTATCTCTCTCTTCGACGGCATCGAGCACCCAGACAATGAGGAGATCAACTACTACTACCCCACCAGCGACCTCGTAACAGGTCCGGACATCATCTTCTTCTGGGTGGCACGTATGATCATGGCTGGCTACGAATATCGTGGCAAGATGCCTTTCAAGCACGTGTACTTCACAGGTATCGTTCGCGACAAGCTCGGCCGTAAGATGAGCAAGAGCCTCGGCAACTCTCCTGACCCTATCGACCTGATCAATAAGTTTGGTGCCGACGGTGTACGCATGGGTATGATGCTCTCTGCGCCTGCAGGCAATGACATCCTCTTCGACGAGAGCCTTTGCGAGCAGGGACGTAACTTCAACAACAAGATTTGGAACGCCTTCCGCCTCGTTAAGGGTTGGGAGACAGCAGATATTGAACAGCCTAAGAGCGCAGAAATCGCAGTGAAATGGTTTGACGCCAAGCTCAAGGAGGTGAACGAGGAGATGCAGAAGCAGTTTAAGGACTACCGTATCTCTGAGGCTTTGATGACTGTATATAAGTTGTTCTGGGATGAGTTCTCATCTTGGTACTTGGAGATGGTGAAGCCAGCCTACGGTCAGCCTATCGACCAGAAGAGCTACGCCGCTACCCTGCGCTTCTTCGACGCACTGCTGAAGATGCTGCATCCATTCATGCCATTCATCACCGAGGAGTTGTGGCAGCACATCTACGACCGCAAGGAGGGCGAGAGCATCATGCGCGAGAAGTTGGAGATTCCTGCACCTACAGCCGAGGAACAGAAGTTGGCAGCCGACATCGAGGCTGTGAAGCAGATTATCGCCGGTGTCCGTACCGTTCGCAACCAGAAGAACATCGCTCAGAAGGAGCAGCTCTCACTCCAGGCAGTGGGCAAGAACGACTTCGAGGCTTACAACGACGTAACTCTGAAGATGGCCAACCTCGACAAGATAGAGGTCATCACCGAGAAGAGCGCCGACGCATCCAGTTTCATGGTAGGTACCGACGAGTTTGCCGTACCATTGGGCGACCTTATCGACGTGGCTGCCGAGATAGAGAAGGCTGAGGCACAGCTCAAGCACCTTGAAGGCTTCCTGATGGGTGTGCGCAAGAAGCTCAGCAATGAGAACTTCGTGGCTCACGCTCCTGAGAAGGTGGTGGCTCTTGAGCGCAAGAAAGAAAGCGACTCTGTAGAGAAGATCGCAGCCCTCAAGGCTACTATCGAAGAACTCAAGAAGAAGTAACAGACTATTTTTTTTCAATGTTAAATGTTGAATGTTAAGTGTTAGACGAGGCTGTTCTTGCCATCTTAAGAACAAGACTTTACAAGGGCGCCACGACTTAACATTTAACACTTAACATTTAACATTTTTCGTATCATGACAAGAAAGAAGCTTTTCACCTTATTTATATATGTATCCTTCGCCCTGATGGGACTGACGGGCTGCAACGACGAGGCTTTCGACATCGACAGCGTCAACAAGCAGACCTTGCTCATCATGTATCCATGGTCGGGAACCGAAAACTCGGCAGGACTCTACAGCGATATGGTCAACAACCTGAACCAGATAGAGAATGCCATCAAGAAGAACAAGGGACTAAAAAGCACAAGGGTATTTGTGTTTATGAGCACATCTGCCACAGAGAGTTCGCTCTTTGAGCTGACTTACAACTCAAGCACCTTTACTGTAGAGCATCAGATGCTGAAAAACTATACCGGCACTGCCTACACCACTACGGAAGGACTGACAGACATCATCGGGGAGGTGAAACAGCAGGCAGAGGCACTCAACTATGCCCTGATTATCGGAGGACACGGAACAGGATGGAACAACATTTCCGACTGGACCGACTATCCCAACCAGGCCAAGAGAAAAGCTGCACTCAAGACCCGCTCTTTTGGCGGACTCGACAACACCTATGCCATCAACGTATCATCGCTGGCACAAGCCATCGAGACCAACGGCATCAAGATGCAGTACATCCTCTTCGATGCCTGCTATATGAGTAATGTGGAGACGGCTTACGAGCTGAAGGATGCCACCAACTTCCTCTTGGCTTCGCCCAATGAGATTATGGCAAAGGGACTGCCCTACGAGGATATCTGGAGCTATCTCAACACGACAACTCCCAACTACGCAAGCATCATCTCGTCGTACTACTCTCATTACAACAGCACCTCTACCCCATACGCGAGCCTTGCTGCCATCGACTGCCGACAGATGGACAAGTTGGCTGCCATCATGAAGGAACTGAACAGCAAGTACACCATCACCACAGAACGCCTGGCTGGCGTGCAGACAGAAGACGGATACACCCCCAACCTGTATTACGACTTGGGCAACTATGTAGACAGTCTGAAGCCCAACGCCTCGATGAAGGATCAGTTTGCCACTCAGCTGAAAGCCACGGTAAAAGCCGCACAAAGCACCGCAGAAGTGTACAGCAACATCAATGCGACAACCATCACCGTCAAAGACTTCTCGGGTCTTACCATCAGCGACCCCAGTTCGCATCCCGTGGCTCTCAGAACCAAGAAACAGACCAAATGGTGGAAAGCGACGCATGAGGGAGAGTGAAGAGCAAAGAAGTTAGGAGGAAGTTAAAGAAAAACAAAAATAAACAGACAGAAACAATGGAATACTTCATCGTAGAAAACGGAAAGCAAGCCGGACCATTCAGCATAGCCCAGCTGGCAGAAAAACATATCAAGCCTGAGACTTTGGTATGGAAAGAAGGTATGGCAGACTGGACTCCAGCCTGGAAAATAGCCGAACTGAAATACATTCTCGCCGAAGGCAGTCAGCAAACAGGAACTGCAATGCCTCCTGTTCCTCCTACAGCCAATCAGGCGGAAGAGATGAGTCAGCCGGCAGCAGAAACAGAGGAAAATGAGAACGGGAAGGACAGCGACAAGAAGCCTAAGAAAAAGAAATCTTACTGGAAATTCTTCGTAGGACTCTTGGTTGTGATTCTGCTCATCCTGGCATTCACCAACCCCGGCAGAGACACTCATAAGCAAGCCGTAAAGGAGGAAGTCGGCAAGGTGATAGACAAGGCTACAAACATCAGTGACGACTTCATCTTCGCCGATGGCCTGCGCTCATTTGCCAAGATGATCTCGAACAACATGATAGATGCTGCCTTCGACCAGCTTTTCGAGTACCACAACTACATCATCTTCTCGAAAGGCACCGTCAGCTTCAATGGCAAAAGTCACAATGTAAGCTTCGGAATCCTGGGCAAGGTATACACCATCAATGCCGATGATGCCATCAAGGCAATGGAAAATGTAGAACAGCTCAACAGCAACAACTCATCTGAAAATGCTGATGACAATCAGTCGGCAAACAACTCTTCAGACAACACCAACCTGCAGTCACAGCTCGAAAACAAGACCAACGAGGCTATTGACAAACTGTCCGACAAGGTCAGCAAAAAGGTGGAAGACAAACTCAACGAAAAGTTGGAAGAACTCAACGACTCCTCTAATATCGACAAGATAGTAGACAAGATCCTCAGCTTGTTCTAACAGGCCTCCCTCCACGAAGTGGCAACACATATAAAAGCGACAACGCACACAGGCGGCAATATCATAACAAAGCCCTACCCCCTTTACGGGGCAGGGCTTTTTTATCTCCATTAAGCACATAACTGCTGTCACGAAACTCATAAAAACGAAATAGGCTTCGACCTTAAACGCAATAGGCTTCGACCTTAAACGCAATAGGCTTCG
>ERZ779875.1664-NODE-1664-length-13923-cov-6.307903_pt1 | contig 13923 bp, 11 predicted proteins | sample MGYA00511246_ERZ779875 | MGnify/ENA primary metagenome ERZ779875 (study PRJEB29588, sample SAMEA2155093) | human gut metagenome | biome: human gut; feature: human-associated habitat; material: faeces | place: Denmark | collected 2008/2010 ... | reverse complement strand
GCACGGCCGTGAAGCACAGCACGACGACGACCACGCCGACCGCCAGCAGCGCCGTGACCAGAAAGCGGTTGGTCCACTTGATGACATTCGGCCCGCCGAGCGCGATGAGCGTGCCGAGCACGACGCACAGGCAGCCCAGTACCGGACTCCAGACGGCCGCGTTGAGCACGAGGCCGAACTTCGCCGCAAGGTTGATCATCGACGAGGAAAACAGGCTCGCCGCGACCGCGTACCAGCCGAAGTTTGCCACGCTGATGATCGTGGACAGCACAGCCACGCCGCGCCGCCCCAGCACCGAGCGCAGCCAGATCCACAGATCAATGCCGTAGCGCGTGGCAAAGATGACGGGCAGGCACTCGATGAACACCCAGACGATGTTGAAGCAGAAAATGTTGATGAGCATTCTGCTGAAGGAGAGGTACTGCGCGACATAGGCGCCCTGCGTATAGCACCACGTGGCGATGGCAAAGCCGCTCGTGGACAAAAACAGATCCAGGAAGGAATACTGCCGGTCGCCCTTGAGCATGGGCACAACGCCCGTAACGGTCTCCTGCCGGATATAGCTTTCTCTGTCTGTCATGGTTCAGCCTCCCAACATGCAGGTCACGATCAGCACCAGACTGGCCGCCACGCTGGCGATGATGATGCCGTAATCGACCCGGGTCATTTTCTTGGGGAACTCGTAGGTGTCGGACTGCATGATCTCCAGCCGCCGCTCGGTCTCCTCGTAGATGAGCTGTTCAATCGAGCCCTGCTGGGCCTCTGTCTTCTGCTTCAAGCAAACTCCTCCTCATGGTCATATCGCTCCAGCGTCAGCCGGGCGTATTGCTTTGTGTATTTATACCAGATGTAGAGATACTCGCCGACGTGCTTGGCGCACGCCTCCTGATACAGCCCCCACAAAAACCAGAAGTAGGACGCCATGGCCACATAGCCGATGTAGTGGCGCAGCTCCGCCCCCGTGGGCGCGTGGCCGAGATAGCGCGCGATCACCTGCTCCGCCTCCTCGGGCGTGTAGTCCGAGCAGGCGATAAATGTGCCGATGTCGCAGCCAGGGTCGGCCATGCCGGCATATTCCCAGTCGATCAGGTACATCTTCCCCTGCTTGTCGATCAGGAAGTTTGGGTTATAGCTGTCGCAGTGGCAGGCGCACAGGGGGATCGCGTCGCCCTTCAGGCGCTCGTGCAGCGCGCACATCGTCTCGTGCAGCTCCTGCATGCCGGTAAAGTCGGAGACGTCCGTCCCCTGCAGCAGGTCGAGAAAGCCGTTGATCTTCTCCCAGATGTCAAACCGGCCGTCGAGCTGTATGCCGCTCGTGTGCAGGCGGCGCAGCATACGCAGCGCCGTGTCGACCTGTTCGGTGTTGTGATAGTCCAGAATGGCCGCGTCCTCGATATAGTGCGAGATCTTCCAGCCCTTGGCCGCGTCGATGTAGAGAAACGTGTCGTCGAGCCCCAGCGCCTTGGCCACCTCCAGCGCCCGCGCCTCGGCCGGGCGGTCGATGTAAGCCTCCGTGCCCGCACCGGGGTGGCGGTACACGTAGTCCCGGCCGTTGCACGTGAACTTGAACGACAGGTTCGTCAGCCCCGTCTTGATCGGGATGATGCCGTGGATGCTGTCCGGTGTGCAGTGGAGCACGGCGCAGATGTTGTCGAAAATATACGAGTCGGTATTGGTGACATAGGCGCTGTCAAACGCCCGCAGCTCATCGAGCGAGTCGAACTCATGGATGCCGCCGGGATATTTGCGGATGTACATCTCCAGCTCGCGGATGTGCCGGGCGTACAGATCCTCCCAGAGCCCCGCCCGGGTGACCGGGCTGTCATACTCCCGCTCGAGGATCTGCGTAAATTTCTCGCTGAAGCTGCGGTCGAAATAGGCGTGTCCGATCATGTACCACGCGTCGCTCCCGCCGACCTGCACGCCCGTGATGCGGCCCTTGCGGTTCGTGACCATGCAGTACTCGTCCGTTTTACCTGCGCTGTAGAGCGACGCGTAATACGCCTGATACACATAGGGCTCAAACGGGTTTTGCTCAAAGTAGTTGTCCGAGGAGCAGATGAAGGTGTTTTTCAGCCGGTCGCGGACGAGCATGAGCGTGGAGGGGTTGTTGTAGCGGTGGTAATCCTCGTTGATGACGATCTTCACATGGAAGCGGTCCTCGAGGTAAAACAGCTTTTCCTTCATATAGCCGACCACGACCGTGATGTCGTCGATGCCCGCCGCCTGCAGCTGGCGGATCTCGCGCTCGATGAGCACCTCGCCCTTCACCTTCAGCAGGGCCTTCGGCTTTTCATACGACAGGGGGGCAAAGCGCGAGCTCATGCCCGCCGCCATAATGACCAGCGCTGCTTTCATAAAAACAAAACTCCTCTCAAAGTTCTCGATCTCTTTTTCTCCGGGCGCGCACCGCGCGCTCATCTTCGCCCATCATAGCGTATCCGAACCGGCATTGCAACCGTCTTTTTCGTCTCTTGTCTTTTGCCGCAGGCGTGTTATACTGGTGTAACTATTTCTTAACACCGAGGTCACACCATGGAAGGATTTCTGCACGCGGTCTCTTCCGTCACCATCATCCTGCTGCTCACGGCGACGGGCTATTTCTGCGCGGCCAGGGGCTGGATGGGCCCGCAGGCCAAGGCCTTTATCGGCAAGTTCACGCTCTCTGTCGCCATCCCCTGCATGTCGGTCTACGGGCTGACGAATAACCTGACCCGTGATCTTCTGGTTCAGTCGGGCAGCTTTCTGCTCGTGCCGCTGCTCGGCACCGTGGTCATCACGATCCTGTCACTGCTCGTCGGCAGGCTCTTGAAGCTGCCGCGCAAAAAGCTTGGCGTTTTTATGATGATGTGCTCGGTGTCAAACGCCATCTTCGTCGGCCTTGCGATGTGCACCGAGCTCTTTGGCGACACCTGCACGCCCTACGTCATGCTCTACTACCTCGTCAACACCAGCTTTGTCCAGCTTCTGTTTCTCTCGCTTGTGCGCTGGTCGGGCGAGAGCCGCGGCTTTGACCTCAAGATGCTCCAGAAATTCCTGACCACGCCCGCCGTCATCGCCGTTTTCGTCGGCCTCGCGCTCGTGTGGTTTGAAGTGAGGCTCCCCTCGCTCGTGATGAGCTACTGCCGCTATATGAACAACCTCGTCACGCCGCTGGCGCTGCTGCTCACGGGCTATATCATCCACGACATCGGGCTCAAAAATGTCCGGCTCGACCGCGACTTAGGCATCGCGATGGTCTTCCGCTTCCTGCTCGCGCCCGCCCTCTCGGTCGCGCTGTGCAGGGCGTTCGGCGTGACGGGCCTTGCTCACGACGTGCTCATCGTCGAAACGGCGATGCCGGTCGTGACGCAGACGGTCGTCGCCGCCGCGGAATACGGCGCGGACGAGGAATTCGCCGCGCAGGGCGCGGCGCTCTCCACGATCGCGTGCTTCGTCGTGATCCCCGTGCTGATGCTGATTTTGTAATCAAGAAAGGGGCAAAGCCACTTTTTTGAGAAGGTTTCGCTGCGTTCTGTGCCTCGGTTGTCCGCTAAAAGCGGACAATTCGACCTTACACCGTTGCGGCACTACGATTCCCGCGCCCTTGCAGGCGCGCCAATCGTGCCGCTTCCTCGAAACCGACTTGCTGTTTCCGCCGCTGGCGGCACTTCGCCGGTTTCCACTTCGCGCAAAGAGTTTTCTGCCAGAAGGTGAATTGCCCCGCAGCGGGCAAGAGAAGCCCCTCCGGAGGGCGCACATGTCGCGGCGGAAAACCGATTTGAATTTATTTCGTGCCGTGCGCGGCACCTGGTCGGCCGTTGGCAGCTTTGCTGCCTTACGGATGCTGCGTACCCCTTGCGGGTAAAAACTCTGCGAGGCTCTCTACCCTGAAAAGAATTCCGCGCCGTGGGCGCGGGATTCTTTTTGTTTTCAATTACCGATCAGCGCGGACAGGCCGCCGGTTCTCAGTTCGTCTTTGTAGTAGTTGAGCTCATCGCCGATGAGCTCGTCGAGCACGCGCATACCCAGCACCTCGACAGGGGCCTTGTCGTCCGTCAGGATGCAGCTTCCGCCCTCATAGGGCGTGAGCTTGGAGTACACCGTGCGCATCATATCGGCATAGTCGCTGTCCTTGAGCTTTGCGATGCTGCGCAGGAACGTCTCCTCCCAGTCATCCGCGTTCGTGCAGAAAACCTCGGTATTCGTGTTGCCCCTCACCGGTGCGGTGACGGTGTGCTTAAAGACACTCGCCATCGTGTCGCAGAGGTATTCGTTGATGGAGCCGTTCTCCGCGGACGTCATGTTGAGGTTCACGACCATCACGCCGTTCGGCTTCAAATGAGAGCGCACTTCATTGAAAAACTCGACGCTCGAGAGCTGGAACGGGATGGTGATATCCTGATAGGCGTCCACCATGATGACGTCAAACTTCTCCTTCGACGCGGCAAGGTACGCGCGCCCGTCCTCGACCGCGACGGTCACGCTGCCTGGAAGTCCGAAGTAGTCCGTCGCGATGTCGGCAATTTTTTTGTCGATCTCCGCGCCCTGCACGCTCGCGCCGGGGAAATAGCGCGTGCAGTAGCTCGCGTACGTGCCAGAGCCCATGCCGAGGATCATCACGCTGCGGTTTTCGTTGTCCGTGCCGTCCATGCCCGCCATGCAGGGCGCGGCGAGCGCGTAGTCATAGTACATGCCCGTCAGCGCGTCGCCCTTGACCTGCACGCTCTGCACACCGAAGAGCACGTTCGTCGAGAGCGTCGTGCGCTTCGCGTCGTCCTGCACCTGCAAATAGTTGTAGATGGACTCGTCCTCAAGCGTGATGTCGCTCTGCCAGAAGGCGAAGCTGTAAGACGGCAGGGCAAAGCACAGTCCAGCGATCAAAAGGACGGAGACGATCCCCGGCACGCTCTTTTTCTTCTCGAACACGAAGTACGCGATGCCGATGGCCGCGAGCACACCGGAGAAGATCAAAAACGTTGCCGCCGTGCCGACGGCGGGGATCGTCACAAACGTCGGCACGAAGGTTCCGATGATGCTGCCGATGGTGTTGAGCGCGTTGAGCCTGCCCACGGTCTTGCCCGTGTCGTCGAGATTGTCGACCGTGAAGCGCGTGAGCGACGGCGTGACGGTGCCGAGCAGCACGCACGGGAACGCGAAGATCACAAGGCACGCCGCGAGCGCCGCCCAGACGAGGAAGTTTTTCGTCACAAAAAGCGCCAGCAGCAGCGAGATGCCCGCGATCAGGTACCGTCCCACAAACGGGATGAGCGCGATCCAGATGGCCGCGATGATGAGGCGGCGGTAGAGCTTATCGGGCGTCGCGCTCTTGTCGGCGAGCTTGCCGCCCCAGACGTTGCCGATGGCCATCGCGATCATAATGACGCCGATGATAACGGTCCACACGATCTGCGACGAGCTGAAGTACGGGGCCATGAGCCTGCTCGCACCGAGCTCGACCGCCATGACGGACATACCGGCAAAAAATTCGGTCAGGTATAAAAAGTATTTGCTGCGGATGAGTTTATTTTCCATGCAGGACCTCCCTGTCGTTTCGTTTGTGCCGTCTTCGGTGTAGACAGAGAAATTATAACATGCCTGAACCGCTTTGCACAACGTTTTTGCCGCGTATTCATTCCCGATGCGCATATTCCCCTTCTGCACGCATATAGATGGAGCAACATGAGTCAGGAGTGTGCTGCATGAAGGGTAACATGGAAGAGCGCGCCTGCGCGCTGGCCGCCTACATCATCGAAAACCGCGCCACCGTGCGCGCCGCGGCAAAAAAGTTCGGCGTGAGCAAGTCCACCGTGCACAAGGACTTACAGGACCGCCTGCCGCAGTTCAACCGCAGCCTATACTTGCAGGTCAAGGAGGTGCTGGAGGTCAACAAGGCCCAGCGCCACATCCGCGGCGGCATGGCCACGCGAAAAAAATACAAGGGATTTTGAAACTTTTTTCGACTTTTTGCGTCTAACATAAGAGTGTGACTCCTGCGCGGCAAAATTACTCTTGCACAATTCCGCCGCGCAGGGTAGAATGCATTATTGTAAACCAAAAGAAAAATGATCGGAGCAACAAGATGAGAAAGCAGGACTATTACGAGCCAATCATCGGCCGCGAAAGCGAGCCGCGCCGCAGGCCGAAGAAAAAGAAGAAACGCGCAAATCGCGGTGAGCGCGTCGTCGTCACGCTTCTGTCGCTTCTTTTCCTGACCGTGGCCATTGTGGCGACGGTCAAGTACGTCGTGCGCGCGCCTGAGCCCGTCACGGACAACGAGGACCAGCAGACGCAGCAGGACGGCACGGCGGAGGACAGCGACGCCATTCAAACCATTTCTAACGGCAAAGAGCGCAAAAAATACTGCTATACGATCCTCGCCTACGGTGTGGACAACGACGCCGGCGGCAGCGACACGAACATGCTCGTGCGCTTTGACGCGGAGAACAAGAAGATCGACGTCGTCAGTCTGCCGCGCGACACGCTGATGAGCAACGGCCACAAGCTCAATTCCTCCTACAATAACGGCGGCACGGAAAAGCTGCGCAGCAACATTGAAGATATGCTCGGCGTCCCCGTGGACTTCTACGTCTCCGTCGACCTGAAGGGGTTCATCGCGCTCATCGACCAGATCGGCGGCGTCGACTTCGACGTGCCCGAGGATATGGACTACGACGACCCCTACCAAGATCTGCACATTCACTTCAAGGCCGGTCTCCAGCACCTGAGCGGCCAGCAGTCTATGGAGGTCGTGCGCTTCCGCCACAACTCCGACAAGGATAACCCCGGCTACGGCGGGCGGCAGGATATCGGCCGCATCGGCACGCAGCAGGCGTTTTTGAAGACCGTGGCGCAAAAGCTGATGAAGATTGAAAATGTCCCCGCGATGGCGGAAACGTTCTTAAAATATGTCAAGACCGACCTGACGCTCGGCAACCTCGTGTGGCTCGCCAACCAGGCGCTCTCCATGGGCGGGACGGACGCCATCAGCTTTGCCACGCTCCCCGGCGACGGCGCGGGCTGGTACAAGGGCAAGTCCTTCTACACGCTCTATCCCGAGCAGGTGCTCGAGATGACGAATTCGATGCTCAACCCCTATGTCGCCGACATCACCGCAGACGAACAGAACATTTTAGTCCCGTGATCCCCGTGAAATTTTGAGAATGTGAGAAAGAGAGAGCAAACGCCATGAAGTTCCGCTTTGCGCTGCTTGTCGCGGCGCTCGCACTTGCGCTGAGCATCAGCGCCTTTGCTTACAGCGAGGAGCCCACGCAGGATGCCGCCGCTCCCGCACAGGAGGAGACGACGAGCGAAGACAGCTCCCCGTTCGTGCTGCTTCGCGTCTACGAGGGCCAGTTTGCCGACGTGAAAGACGGCGACTGGTTCGCCCCCTCGGTCGTCTCGGCCTATGAATACGGCGTACTCAACGGCCGCGGCGAGGATTCCTTTGCGCCAAGCGGCAATGTGACGATCGCCGAGCTTTTGACCATTGCCGCGCGGCTGCGCGCCATCTACACGACCGACAGCGACGCGGTCATCCCCACAGCGAAGGAAAACGAGGCGTGGTATGCGCCGTATGTCTCGTACTTGAAGAGCCAGAATTTGCTCGACAACAGCTTTGAGGGCTTCTACCTCCTGCCCGCGTCGCGCGCGCAGATGGCGGGCATCTTTGCCTTCGCCGTGCCGGAGGAATGGTACACCGAGCCCAACGCCTCGCTCGTCACCTCGGCCTACGCGAGCCGCGACTACATCGCCGATGTGACGGACAAAACGCCCTACCGCAGCGAAATTCTGCTGATGTACCGCCGCGGGCTGCTCTCCGGCATGGACGCAAAGGGCAGCTTTTATCCCGACCGCAGCGTCAGCCGCGCGGAAATTGCGGCGCTTTTGACGCGCGTTGTCAAACCTGAAACGCGCCTGACGCTCACGTGGACGGTCGCGCCGTATCACTCCGTCAAAAACGCGACGCTCGCGAGCCTTGTCAAAGCGCCGGCAAGCACGTCGCTCCCGACGTCGGCCAAGGACACCGCCGCCATCGACGGTTTGGTTCGCAATATGCTCGCGCGCGGCGAGCACACGATCACGCTGAACTACTCCAAGGCCCTCACCACCGCCACCGCCAGCGCGCTGACGCAGGCGTTCACCTCCTGCGTCAAAACATACTGCGAGCAGATGTACAACGCCGTCTCCTGCCGCTCGTATTCGACGGGCAAGGTCGTACTCACGTTTTCGTCCACCGCCTGTACGGCCAAAACGCTCGAATCGTACCGCGCCAAGGCGCTCGCCGCCGCCATCAAGGTCCACGACTCCCTTTGGGAGAGCGGCACGCTGAGCTACGACATGAGCCAGTATGAGATCGCGCGCACGTATTTTCAATGGCTGTGCGACCACTGCCGCTACGATAACGCCGCCGCAGACGATTCCGCGAGCCATCTTGCCTACGGCGCGCTTGTCAGCGGCCTTGCCGTGTGCGACGGCTACACGGGCGCTTACAACCTGCTCTTGAAGCTCGAGGGCATCGAGTGCACCTCGCTTTTTAACGACAGCCACATCTGGACGCTCGCGACGCTGGACGGCACGCAGTACCACATCGACGTCACCTGGGGCGACCAGTACGGGCGCACGGACCTGCGCTACTTCGGCATGAGCGAGGAGCAGTCCTACCAGTGCCACCCGTGGGGCACAGCGGACAAAAAGAAATAGGGATCGACATATAGGGAGTCCTGAGACGGTATGTCTCAGGACTCCCTTTTTTATCACCATTCGAGCTTTGTGCGCACGTGCGTCAACGGCAGGTGAAAGCTCTCCCGCAGGACGTTGCGATGTTCCGGAGGAAAGTGCTCCTCTGAAAATTCATACAGCGGCAGAACCGAACCGTACTGCTGCGCGGTCTCGTAGAACCAGCAGCTGAATTCCAGACGTTCGAGCTTCGTTTGCAGCGCCGCGATCTGCGCGCGGACGTTGTCGCGCTCTTTGGCAAGGATGTCGCGGCGGGCGCTGAGTGTCTCTCCGCCGGGCCGGATGAGCGGCAGGAACGAGCGAATCTCCTTGAGCGGAAGACCGCAGAATTTCAGGTACTCGATGATTGAAAGCGTTGCAATATCGTCGTCTGTGTACGTTCGCTGCCCATTGCTGGCGCGCACACCGAGAGACAGCAGCCCCTCCTTTTCATAGTAGCGCAGGGTCGATGGGGCAATATTCATCATGCGTGCCACTTCTCCGATTGTATAAGGCATACGAAAATCTCCTTAAAAAACTGTTAAGATGACCGCGCGAAAACCTATTGACTTAAAGGCGACTTTAATAGTTACAGTTTACTTATCCAAATCGGTATTGTCAACAGGAATCAACGGGTAAATTCTCTTCCGTTTGTGCATGATGTTCCGGTACCGACAGTTTTTAAGAAGGAGAAAAGAAGCTATGAGAAAAATGATGCAGCGATCCCTGAGCTGTCTGCTGACTCTCGCGATGGTCGTCACGATGCTGATGACCAGCACGCTCGCAGCAGAGAAAAGCGCAAAACTGGAATTTGACTATTCCGCCAACTACGAATCCTCCAAGGTCGTCAGTCTCGAAGTCTACAAGGGCTACCCCGCAGACAGCTATGCCAAGGAAGAAGAGATCTTCTCCCAGCTCGAAGCGATCACCCCGCAGGCTGACGGCAGCTACGTCGTCACCGCTCCCGGCACCTATGCCTACCATGTGCACGGCACCGGCTACTACAACATTCTTCAGCTCTTCAACGTGACCGAGGCCGACCTCACCGCCGGCGTGAAGAAGCTTTCCGTCATCGGCGGCAAGCTCGGCGGCAACGGCTTCGAGCCGACCATCAAGCCGGAGAAGGCCCCCGCCTCCTATAAGGTAGACCTCCGCGACAGTATGCTTATCTTCTGGCCTGAGGAGATCAACAAGCACTTCGCCCTCGAGCCGCAGAACTACACCACCCCCGCCTTCGACGGCAAGCACGCCGCCAACGAGTTCACCTCTCAGGAAGAGCTGATGGCTTTCCTCAAGAAGATGGACGCCGCTTCCGGCACCATGCATCTCTACTCTGCCGGTACGACCCCGAACTACAAGTATGACCTCCCCCTGGCACTCTTCACTACCTCCGAGATCCCCGCGAACGCCACGCTCGCCGAGGCCGCCAAGATCGTCAAGGGCAACGGCAAGCTGAACGTCTGGTATCAGGCGCAGATCCACCCCAACGAGCCTGCCGCCGGTGAAGGCGCGCTCGTGATGATCGACAACTTTGTCAACGATCCCACCTACAAGGCCCTGCTCGACAAGATCAACATTGTCATCGTCCCCCGCATCAATCCCGACGGCTCCTATCTCTTCAGCCGCGCCACCTACGACGGCTTTGATATGAACCGCGACCATATGTCCCTCAAGGCAGCCGAGCTTGCCCAGCTGCACACCGCCTACCGCCTGTTCATGAGCGAGGTTGTCCTCGACACGCATGAGTTCACCTTCTACGGCGCTTACAACGACGACTGGACGAGCGCCGGTGAATACATGGAGAATGCGGACGATCTTGAGACCACCCCCGCCACCAGCCTGAACAACAACCCCGCCGTGACGAAGATCGGTCTCGACATGGCCAAGCGCGCCTTCTCCGACGCTACGAACGCCGGCCTGCGCGTCAATCACTACGGCACCACCGTCAATAACCCCATCGGCCGCGCCTACTTCGGCCTGTTCAATGCGGTTTCCTTCCTCATTGAGACGCGCGGCATCGGCGCCGGCCGCCAGAACTTTGAGCGCCGCGTCTTCTCTCAGGAAGTTGCCGCCACCTCTTACATCACCTATGCCGCCGAGCACGCCGACGAGATCATGAAGGCGGTCGCCGCCGCCCGTGCCGATGTTGTCGCCAAGGGCAAGACCTATGAGGAAAGCGACGTTCTCGCCCTCTATCAGACCAAGTCCGGCAAGACTCTGACCGACTACACCGCCGCGACCGTGCAGTACAGCGTCGCCGACGGTAGTGAGAAGGTCAGCAAGGCGTCTCCCCTTTCCCTGAACGACACTCTGACCCGCAGCCGCGTCCGCCCGACCGCCTATGTCATTCCCGCGGACACCGCCAACATTGAGAAGATCCTCTACATCATGGACAATCAGGGCGCTGAGTACTACAAGCTCAACGCCGGTACCACCGCAAGCCTCCAGCAGTACTACTATGTCGGCGACTACATGGTGAACGGCAAGGCCAAGGGCATTGAGGCCGGCCTGCGCGACACCGCCGACGTCACCTTCGCCAGCGGCGCTTATGTCTTCCCGATGGATCAGGTCGCCAGCAACGTCATCGCCATGCTTTGCGAGCCCGACGTCACCGACTCCAACGGCTACGACGGCACGCTCTATCAGTACAAGCAGATCGACTACGATAAGGACAGCAAGAACTTCCCCATGTACCGCTACACCGGCAATGACCCGCGCACGACACTTGTGAGCAGCGGCACCGCCACTGAGCCCACCCAGCCCACGCAGCCTGAGAAGCCCTCCCAGCCCGCGAGCAGCGACACCTACACCGTCGTCTCCGGCGACAGTCTGTGGAAGATCGCCAGCAAGCAGCTCGGCAATGGCAACCGCTGGACTGAGATCTATGACCTGAATAAGGACACTGTCAAGTCCCCCTCGGTCATTTTCGTCGGTCAGATCCTCAAAATGCCTCTCACGGCAGTGAGCCAGTAAAAAATACGTCAGTGTTTTTTCTCCACAAATTCCCTTCGAACGGGAAAGCGCCTTCCGCGATGCGGAAGGCGCTTTCCTTTTTATTTTCAAATCTCGAATTGCTGACCGTCGCGCGTGATGCGCGCGATGATGCCCTTTTCGTCCGGGTGCGCGGCGATGTAGCGGTCGATGACCTCATACTTTTTCCACATGTGCATCGGGAAAACGTGCTGCACTGTCACGTTTTTCAGCAGATACTCGATGCCGAGGCCCTCGCTGCCTTCACCAAGGCGCGGGTCAAGCGGTGCCATCGCCGCCGTGATCTCGGGCGCGATGTTGTTGTCCGTCGCCTCGTTGCGCACGGCGGAGGCGAGCTTTTCAATGGCCGCATGGTAGTGGACGGTCATGTTGTTGCAGTAAGCCTTGCCCTCGCTCTCCCAGTTCCACCAGTTGAGGTCGCCCCCGTGGTAGACCATCTTCCCCTCAGCGCGCAGAAGATAGGCATTGCCGATGTCCGTCGACTTGATGGCGCGGATGCTCAAATCCTCGCCCGCGACGTCGGTGAGCAGGATGCTGTCGGGCCGCAGGACGGTCGTGCGGGCAAAGGCCTCGTCGGAGATGTTCAGCCATTGCCGCTTGCGCTCGGTGAGGCGCGTATCGCGCGAGACGAAAAAGCGCGCATCGGGGTACTTTTCCAAAAGTGTGAACACCTTGGCGTCGAAGTGGTCCTCATGGCTGTGGCTCGCAAAGACGAGCAAGGGCTTTTCGGGGTTTAATTCCGGCAGCGCGCCCGTGTAGTCGGGCTCGTAGGTATAGTCAAAGAGCGAGTAAAACTTGTCCCATTCGACAAGATACGCGCTGTGGGCGATAAACGTGACGGTCATGCGGTTTCTCCTTTCGCTGTGGAGGATGGAAGTTTGCTTGTAGTATCATAGCAGACGCCGCGGCGCGGCGCAAGGGAAAAGGCTTTGCAAAATCGCGCGGATATGGTAAAATATTTGAATCTATCCCCCGACTTCACGAAAGGAGCCGCGCGATGCTGAAAAAAGCCTATGTCGAGATCACAAACCGCTGCAACCTCGCCTGCTCCTTCTGCCCCAAGACGAAGCGCGAGCCGCGCACGATGAGCGCACAGGAATTCGGCCTCGTCCTCTCGCGGCTTGAGGGGTATGTGCAGTACGTCTACCTGCATGTGATGGGCGAGCCGCTGCTGCACCCTGAGCTTACGACGCTCCTCGCCCTCGCCAAAGCGCGGGACATGAAGATCTGCATCACGACGAACGGCACGCTGCTCCAAAAGCGTTCCGATGAGCTGCTTGCCGCCGAAAGCCTGCACAAGATCAGCGTCTCGCTCCACAGTTTTGAGGGCAACGACGGCGCGGACGAGCAGGAGCTTTCTTACCTGACACAGGTCTGGAACTTTGCTGAAAAGGCCGCGAAAAAAGGCGTCATCGTCGCGCTGCGCCTCTGGAACGACGGCGGCGCGGACGCGCGCAACGGCGAAATTCTCGACTTTCTGCGCTCTCGCACAGGCGATAACTGGCCCGAGATGCGAAACGGCAGCTTTCTTCTGCGCGACCACCTGTATTTGGAGCGCGCGGGCAAATTCGACTGGCCCGATCTGAGCGCCGGCGAATCCGGCGCACAGTTCTGCTACGGCCTGCGCGACCAGCTCGGTGTCCTTGTCGACGGCACCGTCGTCCCCTGCTGCCTCGATCACGAGGGCGATATCCCGCTGGGGAATCTCTTCACCCAGCCGCTTACCGAAATTCTGACCTCCCCGCGCGCGTGCACTCTGCGCGAGGGTTTCTCCCGGCGGAAGCCCGCCGAAGAGCTCTGCCGCCGCTGCGGCTTCCCCGCGCGCTTCAACAAATGATATGATGACAGAACATTGGGAAAACTTAAATGCCCTGACCGCGCCGCTGCTCACGTGGTATGACCTAAACGGCCGCACGCTGCCATGGCGCAGCGTCGTCACGCCGTACCGCACGTGGGTCTCGGAGATCATGCTCCAGCAGACGCGCGTGAGCGCCGTCATTCCGTACTTCGAGCGCTTCATGGCAGAGCTGCCCGACGCCGCGGCGTTAGCCACCGTGCCGGAGGAACGGCTCTTGAAGCTCTGGGAGGGGCTCGGCTACTACTCGCGGGCGCGGAATCTGCAAAAGGCGGCGAAGGTCATCGTCTCGGACTTTGGCGGCGAGTTGCCGCGCACTTGTGCAAGTCTCAAAACGCTCCCCGGCATCGGCGACTACACCGCCGCCGCCATCGCCTCGA